>Ga0224511_10004848_pt1 | contig 10346 bp, 7 predicted proteins | sample SF_May12_sed_USG_2_FD_169988 | JGI IMG/M metagenome (GOLD analysis project Ga0224511, IMG submission 169988) | Sediment microbial communities from San Francisco Bay, California, United States - SF_May12_sed_USGS_8_1 | ecosystem: Environmental > Aquatic > Marine > Sediment | place: USA... | reverse complement strand
TTGACTGCTGCTATTCAAATCGGCGAGGGTGTCATAGTTCTTTCTGGTAGGGTGTACTTCTTACCGTGACATCTTGTGACGCTCTACAGGTGTGTTGTTAATTAAAGATCCGATTAACGCAAGATAAGTGTGGTTGTCCTGTGCGATCTAAATAATCAACCAGTGTTGTAGGGAATCCTAGAACCAGGTTTGAAGTCGAAGAATGGCTCTTGAGGAAATGAAAGACCTCGGTGATATACCTTATGAAAAGCTTTGTCATAATCGTGCTTTTAATAAGTTCAAAATACAGCAATAATTTGAAAAGCGATTGATAGTAATCAGTCCTTAAGACATAAAAGCGTAAAACGTCACGTTGCCTCTACATCAACCGCGTGTGAGTGTTAGATGCTAACAAGGGTTGATTAGTACACTACAAATACACAAAGTGCATGTTATTTTTATTTTTATTTTTTTAAGTTCAATGAGTCCAAATAAAAAGGTATGAACGCTATTGTAGTTCATGTTCTGTAACAACAGTGGCTCTAATTAATGATGTAAAATATATACTAAGACTCCCAACCAAAGCATTGCCTTAACACCGTCAAAGACATAGACGACTCATAATGCAACTTCGGAGTACACACTGTATGTATTCTTTTGATAATACGACAAATACAAGTAGCTACTGTATTGGCAATGCATTTTGGAACGCTTAAGAAGTCATGATCCAAATACAATGCATTTCTAAACTGAAAATACCAAACACTAGGTACATCCGTCTATCTTCAGCGCAGCTATTTTAATATAAAAATGATTTAAAAAGATGTATAAGAAATCAAACTTACATATGCCAAAATTCTATTTTACGTATTTCATCGCAATATATTATAGGAGCCAATTCTTGTAAAATGAATGTTATCATGTTTTATCTACAACGTCGTAGACGTATAAGTCAGTGTAGGTTTACCATAGATGGTACCCCGCCTGTTCTGGATTCACGGCGGGCGACATTCTGCGAGTGGTTCCTAATTCGCGGTGACAGTCGGATCCACTCAGAGCCCCAATGGTTTGATCGCAATGAAAACGTATACACCGCTCGTAGGAGGATGACATTACAACGGCAACAATGACCGCCCGTTCTATCGAACCCAATATCACCGATGAGCTGATCGCGAATTCAGATTCCATTCATCTAGTTTTGTGAAAAATGAGATAATTTGTCAAGATGTAAAGCAAATTGGTAATATTAACGGTTCTTTGATGTTTGAACATCATTAGGAGAAATTCAGCCCTTGTTAAACCAGAATTACGGGTAATTACAACGCGTTTCGAACTCATAGTAAAAAGGTATACACATTGGTCCGGACAGATACCCAATCAAAGAGCATTTTTGTCACAGCACCGAGGTGCATTATTGGTGTGTTTCCGGACGGACGAACGGTAACTGGCACAACGGCACTGCACGGTACTGAAGGAAGCAAACAGCTTCTAATTCCAACTACATGTACTAAAAAGCCACTTGAAGACACATTTAGCCTACTAAAACCAAGACAGCCACAAAACTCAATTTGATTCCTCTAATCACGTTGCTATAACAACGAAAATAATACAAAATGGTATTCATGCATGCAAATTTGAATCTGGGCGACAATGGAACACTCGAATCTAATAATGAGCGCTCGAAAAGCATAAAATGGGCAACATATTTGAGGTGATTATGACGTGAACCTGTGCCGCGGCCAGGTGCATACCCGGGTGACGGGAGCCCCTCGCGCGGACCCTTGAGTGAGCGGTCCTGGACACGGCTTACTGACAGATATGGTAATGAGGGAACTTCAATTCTGGTAAATATTCGCAATCTGGCTTGGTTGAAGTTAACTGTTGTTTGGGCGATAAACGTTCAGAACTTGTTAATAAATAAAGCTCAACAGTCTCCATACCTGTGCAAAAAATAAAATACATGTTTACGCTAGATGTCCTGAAGCAACCGTTTATTTTTCATTTACTGGTTTTACATTTCTACTTTCGTTCGATTCATTTAATGAAACAAATCGTATTTCTATCAATTAGCAAGAAAATCACATTCAATATCGCACCGACGACCTCAAGCAGCAAAATCCTGTGATAAAGCACCCTTCCAATAAAACAATAAAACAAGGCCACTGTCGTAAATGGAGAGGGGCGACTTGATTCCATAATCCGTTACCAGGTAACGCTTCATTCGCGCCACTATCAGACCGGCGCTAATCGAATCGATCTATCTCGTCGTCTCCAGGTGCGTGACAGGTTTATTACGAGTTATTAATTACTGCAGATTTATGCATTTATGCTGGTAATTCACACAGATATGAAACTCGTTACTTGATAACATAGTGTATATGACATTTATGATAAGCTTCGGCTTCAAACTCGGAACACACCCTTGCCTTTTTTCTTAAAATATCTCCAGTCTGCGACGAGGAAGACCATTTTTCATCCGGGACGAATATTACATCGTTTAATTCAAATATAAAGAGACATATCGATTTCAGGCAATTTAAACAATTATCAGGTCGGCTGGCTGATTGAATATTGATAACTCCCGCTTTGAGGCATGTATCCTCTCATCTGTCCCTCGCACGTGCGTAATTGTCGTTTGGTGTCGGCGTCACGTGTCGGACGAAGGCTCACTGCCTCGTCTGCTACTGAACATTCTGTAAGTAAAAAGTTCTTCAACAAAAACGTGTTTGGTATGAAATTCATGCGGCGTTTTCTTATTATTTCGGCCGTGGCAATTGTACGTTTAATTTTTTATTGTAATCTAAAATAATAAGAAACATGCTGGCATTTAAATTGTTAACATTATCTAAATGGTTACACTGGTTTAACACTTGTAAAATGTAACCAATAAATATCGCGATCATGAAGACGTTCGTCTTAACAACGAACTGTGAAGGAACGCAAGGACGCAACGGCAAAGCCATAAATCAAGAAGGATATAGATTTTGTTTAATTTGTGTCTAAACCATTTAGTAATGAAGTTGTTCCTTTTCACCAACTGGGCGATAGCGCGGATAAAACTATTTAAATAATTATTTGCGGAACGTCAATGATGTTTGTCTACACCATGTTTATGTCCTTCCATTCAAATATTGGTTTATTTCCAGTGTTTTACATGATTTATTAATTTATCATTTGTTCAGATAACAATAAAGTACAGAAGTTAAATCAGACGATCATTTAATCATATTTACACTAAGGATTATTCAAATATAGTCGTGTGTTGAGATTTGTGTTTTGATAAATATTCATCTCCGAAACAATATCAACTTGCTTCTTATTATAATCGCACAAATACTCCGGTAAACAGTTTTAATTCTGACTGAGGCGAAGGCCAGTCTGTTTAAATATCAATACTGTGGAATTGCAAATAAAATACGTTTTTTCCCATATAAATATGTATTGTCAAGACACACTATCATTTATTTGTTATTTGTCAATTTGTTTTTTTTATCGGCAGTTGCCGTCGTTTTTTCAAATCCTTAAACTTTACGATATATTGAAGCAAAGTAAATAAACTTAAACAAGATAATTATATTTATTTATCTGTTCTCTCCGAAAAAAAATCAAATCTTAACGCAAGCCGTATATTTGCGTTCTCTTTTGTACGCGTAACTTTTAAGTAATATTATATCACAAAAAACGTTCAATGAAGTGTTTGTTGTTGTTTTTATCGTCAATATAAATTGAATAATCTCATTTTGAATGATCGTTAAAGATTACATTCTAACATGGTTCTGCAATATTTTATTAAATGCATCATAGACATACGATCGGTATAATTCGTCTTAAAATAACAAGAAAGTGCAGATGTGCAAATACTTATACTTTTAACAAACGTGTATTTTAGTTGAATTGCTCTCCACTTTTTGTAAATTATATAAATGAAACCATATCTAACTAAATAAATTAAATAATTATATTACTCGGCGTACAAGTTTCTGACACTGTCTGTATGTCAAAGATCGCTTTCAAAGCAAGAGTAATTACATACAGACAACTCTGTATTCGTACAAAGCGTCTAATCACGGTCATGCATATTTAAAAGCAGGTTATAAGGTACTGTATAAAACAATTGTTCTAATCTTCCTCGAATATGGAGAATAATAGCATATTCTAAGTTAATGTATTACACTATCTTTTCAATGATCAGTGCTATAATCATCAAAAGACAATAAATCAACTGAGGGCGTTTAACTAGAACACTTGTTTTGCCTTTAGACAAAACTTTGTGAAGTACACCACTATTATAAAGGTACCCCACTAATCTGTTAAAATTGTTAATAAATAATTCAGGAAGATAATAGCCTGGAAAATAATAGACTAACATTTTATTATTTTCAAGTGACAAAACAAATAGATAACCATTTTTTTTATTGACTTGGGTCCTTTAAGTATTAATTGTATATTATATTTAGTTAATATGCATATATCCTTTGAATTTCCATTAGTGACGATAAATAAATGTCATACACACAATGTTTAACAAATAAATAAAATGTTATTATAACAATAAACTTACAAACATCGAACTGTTAAACAAAGTTTATTGCAGACGTTTCTTGTTCTCAGCCGCTGTTGCTATCGATGCACACGTGGATATGTACACAACCGTATACACGTGACGCCGAACTGTTCCGAATCTGCCTTCGGCCACAGCAGTCGCGTGTATCCGGACCACAGCGCTGGTGATCACACGGAAATTCACGGCTTAATCCGGCTCCAGGGGGAACGTTTCAAGTTTTACTGTCTAAAGTTTGCCATCGATCTTATTCTGAACTAAACAACATTGTTGCGGCAGAACGTATGAACGATTTTTGCGCTATTGGTCAATGAATTATTCTTTTTTACAAAATAAACAAATAAATAAATAGATTACGAAATGTAAATAACAGAGCAAACACATAAGCCCTTGAGTTTCCACTTAATTGATTAGAAAAAGCTAAAATAAAAGATATTTTTGTTGTTAACATGGCATGAAAATAATAGGCGTACAATCATTGGTACATTGATAAATAGGTCATCGTAAATTTAGGTCAAGAACATGGCGCAAAAACTTGACACAGGTCCTGTTTTTTTTCTGAAAGGAGAGTAAATGCATAGAAAACACATGTAAATTATGTCTGTTCAAATCACCACGTATGAATAGTAAACATATTTGTTGTTAGTTAAATACATTCTAATTAAACATTAATTGGTACTTGATCCAACAATTATACTTTTTTGCTAAATAATCATATTAAAAACGTATTTTCTTTTGACCTTCTATGGAAAGAAATACTCTTATGGCATTGGCCAGATGTTCAGCAATAGATTTGACATAAATATTTGTACAGAAAACTCTGTTTTCATAGGCAATAACCATAGACATTTCAGGCACTCGCTTCCCTAGCCGGTTAAGGCGATAACCGCTTACGGTATTGGAGCGGGCGTCATTAGGAGGCGGGGCGTGCGCTGCTAGTGCAATCGTCACCTCGACGGCGAGTCGGACTGGGCGGAGCTTGCGATATCATATCCGTGGTACCTGCTTGTCTTGCTATCTTCGGTTATATTTACCCAGAAACTTGGTTTAAACATACTAGTCAAACTTTGTTCAGACAATCATTTGTACAAATGTGTATTTAACCTATCTTGGATAATTTTTTGCATGTAAAAACTTTGCGATCGCTTTCAACCAAGTTGTTGTGAGCTCTCGGTTTTCGGATTCGGTTTCATACACAGTCATCAAGATTGATCCGACGGTAGTTCACGGGATGTACGAAAAGCAGAGTTCGGCGGGCGACTATGCGCCGACCGGCGACTATCTCACCATGCTTTCCAAGTCGTCGTACGACCCCGTGAAGACGGCCTACGACTCCGCAGGCTACCCGATGACGTCGATGTCCAGCATGAACAGCATGGGTTCGATGGGCGGCATGGGTTCCATCGGCAGTATGGGCATGCAAAACATGAACTACCCGTCCCAAGCGCTCACCAGCATGGGCAACCCACACGGCTACGGCATGGCAATGGGTCCCGGCGTCGGCATGGCCGGAGGGATGTACGGCGGCATGAACTCCATGAACACGAACGGACACATGAGCGGCATGACGAGCCCGGTGCCCGGCATGAACGGCATGTCCGACCCGATCACACCGATGAGGATGGATCTCAACCGCGCGCAGGCCATCAACCGTGCCCGCGAGAAGACGTACAGACGTAGCTACACACACGCTAAGCCACCGTACTCGTACATTTCGCTCATAACCATGGCGATACAACAGTCTCCAAACAAAATGTGCACATTAAGTGAGGTATACCAGTTTATTATGGACTTATTTCCGTTTTACCGCCAAAACCAGCAACGCTGGCAGAACTCTATACGTCACAGTTTGTCGTTCAATGACTGTTTTGTGAAAGTTCCACGGACGCCGGACCGTCCGGGCAAAGGAAGCTACTGGACGCTGCATCCAGACTCGGGTAACATGTTCGAAAACGGATGCTACTTACGACGACAGAAACGTTTCAAATGCATAAAGAAGGAGAACCTTCGACAGAAGACGATGAGCGAAGGTGGTGACTCTGATGACGACGACCGGCATGACTGCCAGTCCGACTGCGGCTCGGCGCCCCCATCTCCTGAGGACTCACCACAGAACCACCACGTGCCGCATGCACCAGCGCCACAACAACAGGCACCGCCTCCATCCGGGGCACAGGCGCCGCAACACCACATGTCAAACCAGCTGGAGCCACTTCCACCAAAGTCAGAACCCTCGTCCCTGGGGACGCCAACATCCGGTTCGACTCCAGGCCCGGACCTCCGCCACCTTCAGCACCACGACGCCATGTCGATGGCCCACGGCCACGGGTACCCGGGAGGCGTGAACCCCACACATTCCTTCAACCATCCGTTTTCAATTAACAATTTAATCACTGAAAACGCTAAAATGGACTTGAAACTATACGAGATGCAGGGAATGTACCCTCCATACAACAATATGCACCAAATGAACATTCCCCCTAAAGTTGAGGGACTTCCGCCGATGACCCCGGACGGCGGATATTACAAGACGTACACCCCTCACAGCACAGCGAGTCTGTGAAACAGCTTTTAGGCACCACCAAATAGCTTCATACCAAAGATTGTGTTTTACACGACACTCTGTGCATGTGAGTTTTTATCTCATTTGTGTCGAGTATTTTTAGAATTAAATGTAGCTACACTGACAAAAAAAATTGAGAACAGTTTCTCGAGTGCTTGGACATTATAGTTCCTTTCAGCAAAAGGATCTCGAATAAAAGAGGTTAAATTTCATTCTATAAAGTGGACACTCTCTGATTGTTACTAGTTTGTCTCTCATGTAAAATGCGGGTGAATATTTTTTGTATTTTAAGGAGCTAATGCTTAAATTGTTGAAATATCAAATGACATGTGTTCATATTTCATTCAGCCACGACCACTGTGTAGGTTCTCATAGGTAAGCAACTCAGAAACAATTAGCGGACCTGTCCACGAGGGATATTACTCCATATCAACAGACCAAAGACTCATTATTCTATTCCATCGATCAGATTTCATCCACATTTAACTGTCACGATTGTCAAGTTCACTTCATTTTTGTATATTTCTATTGCTGTCTTTTTTGTGTTTTACATGTTAATTTATTTTAGCGTAGAAGTTTGCTCAATTTTCTTTTTCCCTAGTGTAATTAAAAATAAGCGCGATGATAATCACCTTTTCAAGTAAAAAGCTTTAAATTTACAGCACACTAAAATAGAAGTTACGAACATTTCCGGGTTTACTGGAAAATGTCAGCGTTTTTGTCTTGTTTTGTTTTGTGATATCTTAAATATTTTTTTATGAATGAATGTTTGTCTATAGCCAATGATCAACCAAACAATTTTTTGCATTTTATTTTTATTAGATAGATTAACGTTAAATCAGAACTATAAATCATTAAATTATTTTTAAAAGATTTCAGTCACCGTGGAAACGTTTTAAAGCATTCCTGATATTTGTTTATTATTTTGTTTCAAGATAAGTTACATTAATATTGAACATGTTAGCTTTTGTATAGAACTATGCTGTGGTGTACATGAATATTTGTGAGTCAGCCTATGGAGAGTGAAATATTATTGTGTTTATATTTTTATTTTTCACTCAGTCATTTGTCAGAATATTAATTTCTAAAATATAGATATTAAACGTTTATAAAAATGATATAATTGTCATTTATTTATTAAGATCTTTGGTTGCGTTCTTTTAGTTGAGTTTTGCTCTTCGAAATCAAAATTGATTTAATTTAATAATAAATGCGATAAATTAAGAAATTGAAAATATTAATAGCTCAGCACTCAAACATTCGTACACATGTCTATTAAATATGGGAAATATTGGCGTACGGTTCAGGTGCAAAACTAACGTCATTGCTTTCTGCATAAAAGCGGCAATGGGCCATTTGAGCGGTTGAAGATGTTCGTTTCGAAGTTTACCCGACCCCGGGGTCGCGGCAGAAGTGCATGTGTGTATTTGCTGATTTATTTTCGATTACCGTGTTTGTTAGGAGCCCTGTCAACGCAAATGAGAGCCGAACAAACATCGCACTCCTCCATTGATAACAACCCAAACCTCTGATGTACATGGACAAACTGCATTTCGCACTTTACCGCATATTTAGGACAGTTTAATGGTTATAATTGTAAATGGAGTTAAGACTTTGAGAGCGAAAAAATGACATTTAATGTATGTGTTTACAAACACAAGAGCTAGAGACTTATGGCGAGAACCTACTCTGATAGTGCCAGGCTTTATTCTCTTCAAAAAGGTGTTTGCAGTTTGGTTTTTGTCAAATACTAAAGCATATTTATGAATCATAATTTTCATATCAATTTGAAAACAATTAAATTTAAAGATATGAATGTTTTTGTTTATATTATAGAATCTATTATGATAATGGCACAGAGTATTACTGAAATACATATTGACATCGTCAGAAACCTGTTGTGAGATAATTGGGGGAACATATAAACTAAGTTAAACTCTAAAATCACTCCTTTATTTTCTGGACTTTTTGTACAGTCTCCAATCTATACATTTTCAATTTATTATTGATAGGCGGGTGGCCGTTCAATCCCCCCAAGTACCCGGCGAGCCGAGATCCGCGTCTATCTCGTTGCCAAGCAAACTCGTACCTGATACTCGGACTCCGATAGTGCCCTGATAAAAACCCCGTTACCGGCCAACTTAGGATTGTAAAGGTGCACAAAATCCCCTTTTACCCTATTTTACTCCAGGCCCTATCTGGGGCTTAGGGGTCTGATGGAAGTTTCATAATTGCTTACGTGCTATAATCTGATCCAGCCCTACTAGCCCCGCTGACATCTTCCGTTAGGGGATTATGGGTGTGAGTGCATCTTCGTTAATGGATACATAATCTCTGGTGGTCACACCAACATTGTGTGGAAAAAGACAACTAAACTTGTAATATGACGCTACTTTAATATTTTGTAAAATTTATTCTGCCTAAGGCTCGAGGATGCGTATGTTCTGACTGGTAGCGCATCATTGTGTGGGCAGTAGAAATTTAGGCAATAATGCGTTTGCGATTGTTTTAACCTGGTCCATAATAAACTTATGATAGACACTATGTTTAATGTTTAAAATGCGTTTACGCACAATATGGCATTCTGAACTTTTACTCGTTAATGATATATTTGAAATATAAAATCATGATAAAATTGTTTCTAGTTAATGCACCCTTCCAGTGGGAAAACAGAATCAGTTCAAAACACTGTCATTTTGTCCCTTTTTATTATCTTTTACAATATATATGGAAGCATAAACGGACAAGGGTAGTTAACATTATAGCGCGAACCGGGCTATCGAGGGGACTTGAACTTATACGACTGGGCTGTAAAAGCGTCAATCCATTTATAATGGCTCGTAATTGTTGCACAATAACATAAATATTTCACGAAAGTGGATTATTGCACGGCTAATCGTAATAAGTCGGATCAAAATTAGACACAGTCTTTATACAGCGCTTCGTGTTTTTACAAATCACAACCACATAATGGGTCCGCATCAACGACGATAAAAGATCGATTAAGGTGGTGCTAAATGCCGATCAATGTCAATGATTGTCTTAATAGAAATATTTTTACAAAAAAAGATTACGCTCAAATTGGATTTGGTCCCGGCTGTTATCTGTGTTTTTATATGGAATTAGGCTCATCACTGGGAGTGAGACCTTTCCTTTTCCACTGGCACCTTGGCCTCCAAACATTGGCACTAGCGTACACACCTTGGGAAATTACTGGCGATACAATAAATCTAAAAATCTATT
>Ga0224511_10004847_pt1 | contig 10347 bp, 8 predicted proteins | sample SF_May12_sed_USG_2_FD_169988 | JGI IMG/M metagenome (GOLD analysis project Ga0224511, IMG submission 169988) | Sediment microbial communities from San Francisco Bay, California, United States - SF_May12_sed_USGS_8_1 | ecosystem: Environmental > Aquatic > Marine > Sediment | place: USA... | reverse complement strand
AGCTGGCTTCGATCCTTAAAAATTATTTCCACCTCAGGCAATTTCACATATATTCATATTGATAGCCTATCAGTATTACACGGAATCTTATGCCTAGAAGGACTGGTACCAAGCAAAAAAATGATGATGGTGTAGCTACCCTATCACATCTGCAGGTCTCTCACACCAACTCGGTATAGAGCCTCATCTCAACCACCTGAAAGCAAACATGAGTTGACGGCTGGTACAGAAAACTATGCAATTAACAGTGACAACGCACTTCCGGTAAATGCGAATCATGTATCAGATGCGCGAGAGGAAAATGAGCAGAGGAAACTGTCAAAGAAGAGTTCCAAAGCCCTTGGGGACCCAGGTTAGCAAAAGCTTGTATGACAAGCATGAGTGCGTGCATGATCACCTGGAGGGGATGAGAGTAACTGTGGAACTCAATACGCGCGTATGATTTGTTCTCTAATTGTCTGTACACAATGACTGACGGGTCAACAAGCGAAACAGCTTTTATAATCTCGAACGATTGTTACAGCGAAGAATGAGACTCGCCTAGCCAGGCGCAGGTCTGATCCAGATGGAAACAAGCGACACCAAGCAGCCTCCAAGGATCAGAAAACAAGCAAAGTGACCAGACAAAAATCTCCACTAGATAGAGACAGATTTCAGGCTTCTGGACAGGAGAGAAAGTCCTTGATAAAACCAGAAACAGACAGAGCTGGAAAACTGGACACAGATCCGAGAAAAAAAACCAAGAGAGTTCTGTCTGATGGCAATTTGGACAAAGCAAAAATTAGTGAGAAGGACCAAGCTGCGGAGAGGAAGTTGGCTAGTATGAAGAAGCTAGCGGGTAGTGACTACACTCAAAAACCAAAGGCTAACAGAGAGGAAGGAAGTTCTAAGTCATCAAGGAGGCGGAGTGCAAAAAGGCATCATAAAGAAAGAGACGAAAAAACTAGGGAGACACGACAATCCAAAAGCAACATTACTGGAACTGGTGCTAAGGATAAGGATGCTGAAAAAGGTTTTACTGTACATAATTAGAAATAATTATAAATCAAACATTCCCAAACTAATTCGCAGGAGTTTTTTGTCTGACTTGAAAAATACCTTTTTGGGCTACTCAGTTGTAGGACCAACTTCAGCATCTTTCCTCTATTATCTGTGCTACTGAAAGTTATAGATTCATTCAGATGAACGCAGTTTGGCAAAGTAATATGATTTAAAAACACAATATTTAGAGTGCCTGCTAACTAATCCAATCTGAGCATCATCTTGTTGGATGTATTCAGGATTGGATGAGAAGGGCCAAGACAAAGAAGGTGCGAGTGAAAATGTTGAAAAGGATCAGGCGGTCAAAAGGGATTTGGAGAAACAGGAGGCCGACACAACTGACCAAATGGTGGCAGGTGATTACTATATTAGAACCGCGTATCGGTTGATACTCAGCAGGGCATGCAATCATGAAACAACATTGAGAGGCTAACAAATTACCCAAAGCACAGGCGTCAACTACCGGGTTGTGTTACCATTAAGGGTTAAGCTCACCAGACGCACATGTGCATGTATGCGTCTGCCAAGTGTATTTTCCGATCTTGTGACCGTGACTTCTATCAATAAGCCCAAGTTCAAGTAGGTTTCAAGTGAGTGAACTTTGACTGCGACACAAGCACCGATTATTTGAAGATGTTTTACGGGTCATCTAGCGAAGCCAGCTTGCGCTATTGCAGTTGAAAACAATTCAGCAATTGAGGTCAAGCTTTACTTTAACCCTCTGCAATGTCGCCGAAAGAGTTACTAGTTGAGAAAACCTGTGCTCAGCCGACGCTCTATGACCTTGTCTGAAAACATATATAGTAATATCAATGTTTCAAAAAACAACCAATGAGCTATCCATGAGGACCTGCGGAGTAAGGGATTTCCCACAACAACCGAACAAGTACTTGACTAGTTTTGTGTTTTTGTTTATGGAAAATTATCCTTTTAAACCTAGCATTCGACTTGCGCATCAGATTGTGATCAATTTTGTTCAATTCATTATTAAACTAAAGTTGTGCACCCTCATAATTATGCGTCCATTGCGTTTGGTTAGTCAAGTGTGGAAGCATTAAGCTCCACAGGCATATATGCATCGCGCACATACGTGCTTAGTGAGTTTCATCCTTTACGTCAAACTAGAACTGACCGTTTGCATATATTCAATGTTGCTTTTAAATTTTTTAATCAAATTACGACACACAATTGTATTTCCCTCCCAGATCATGATGAAGAAATCCTTGTGGATAAAACAGTGCCGTTTGATGACGGTAGGGATGAGGCACCAAAAGGAGACGACCCTGATGTGGACATGATGGAGGAATTACTAGGCCAATTACAGGCTGAAGGCGAGGACAGGCCAGCAGGCAAGTCACCTGGGGGTTGGAGTATGCTGGAAAATATTAAGCAGGATGTGCAGCTTATTGGTGGGGCGAATCTGCACACATTTACATTTTCATTTATGTTTGGTGGTATGCTTGTTATATGCTGTCTGTTTATAGATCTAGATCCAGAAATGGTGAAGCGAACGGAAGACCAGATATTCACAAAGATTAAGTTCTATAAAGACGTAGGTTATTGCAGAAACTCAAATATAAGGGCCATAGACATACAACCTCTAGTCTATATACTCTGTGTATCCAAAGGAGTCCATACACATATAAATCTCAGATTGCATACTGCGTATCAACCAGACCAGCTAAATGTAATGTTATCAACCCCAGATTGCATATTTTGCCGTAGCTACCGGTAGCTTATTTAAATAAATGAGATGACACCAAAAAACTAGACTACCTTAATGGGGCATGGGCTAACAGCTCCTTTGGGATTTTATTATGGCTTTTATGTCGGTTAGGTCTTGCACCACGTTAAGGAGAAAACGTGGGTGATGAGAAAACGTATGAAGCTACTGAGTGAAGCCAAGGAGTATACATCCCGATTCGAAGGAAAGCTGTCAGGAGGTGGTTCTGGTCCTGGGCAAATTGCACTTCTCAAGGTGAAGGAATCATTGTACTGCTTTACTGGGGTATTTAGTCTTTCGACTTCCCGGAGTGGTAGGTGGGAACAGTTATGTGAGGTGCTCACACTTGCTGCAAGATTTGGCAAACTAGACTCAAGTGCACTGCCCACTGAACCATCCCTTTGGCATGGTCACTCTCAGATAAAAGGTTACTCAGTTATTTAAGTGTATAAGAGCTTGCGTCGGATTCACCTTAGGCAGTCGGTAAAAACACGGCGGGCGCGCGTCAACCTCTTTGTACTCCAATAAAAAGTTATTGACTTAGCAAACTAGCGGTGTTTTTGCTACCACTTACAAGCAGGGATTCACGATGTCTGATGGCTAGGGCGATGAGATTCCTGTGGTTACCTATTAGTTAGTCTATTGCTCATTCATACCACTGACAGTTCATAGCAATGGCCCTCGCTAACGGCGGCGGACGATCGTTGTAACTGGTGCCTTGCTAAGCGACATCAATCGGTGGCCATGCTGTCTCCAAATTATCTTTTCATATTTTGCATTCTCATCAAAAATTACAAAAGATGGCTTTTATCATGAATACACTGTACAGTGAGTGAATTTTCAAACGAATTGTGAAAACAGCAAAAACAACTTCATTTTCTGTTTAGGTCATATGAGCCTATATAATGAGTCAGCTGCTTGACTACCGGATCCGCGTTTAGATAGGGATAAATCCGACGGGAATCGCTAAGCCCCGCCCACTATCGTATTGTGTCATGCCTTATCAGACATTTGAAGCAAAAGGTTTTGAGCAAGATCTTCCAAGAAATGAGATCAAGGGTAGATTGTGAGACCATGTTTTTCAGTACACTTACACCTTAAGCCTTATTGTTGTTTCTTTTTATTTTCTATAGGCAAAATATAGCAAGATGTCAAGAGAGCTGTCCAACTATATTGCGCTACTTATTCCGTGGGAGGGACGTATAAAGCAGATACAGAGTTATTTTGGCAGTGTGGTTGCGTCTTACTTCACATTTCTCCGGTGGGTATTTTGGACAAACATTGTTCAAGCAGTGATTGCTGGAGGAATCATCATAGTACCGGAAATAGTATTTGGTCCCGATTGGGGGACAGTGGACTACAAAACTGTTCCAGGTATGTACCCAAAAATTAAAACAGATATCTAAGGCTCAAAGCACTTTGACGGCATTTCAGGCATTAGCGCTCTATAGCCACTCTAATCGAACCAGTTATACTGTGATGTATCTGCGTTTCGGCCGATTCTATTGTGATTCGGATATGAGGAAGGTTAAGTTGTAGAGCATTGTTGTTTTATACCTTTTTTGTAGCCAATGAAACAGAATCAGCTGGATATTTCACTTCAGTATGGAATTTTGAAGGATACTTGGAATACTCCCCGTTGTTTTATGGCTACTACTCTAGCATTCAGAAGTTTGACTCTGGTTTTCACATGCCACTAGGCTATTTGGTGGCAAATTTGGCCGTATTTGGATATAGTTTTGTAGCCATCCTCCGTCAAATAGCTGCAAACTCTAAGGATGAAAAGGCCACAGATAAGGATGACAACTATCGATTCAGCTGGACAGCATTCGCATCCTGGGACTACATGATCGGAAATCATGAGACTGCAAAAAACAAATACAAAGCAATCGTACTGGCTGTACGCGAAAGCATCACTGAAATCAAGGAGGCCAAGAAGAAAATCAGTAAGAAGACAAAGTTCCTTCGGGTATTGGCCAATTTCTTGGTACTGCTTGTGTTAGGATCTAGTACCTACGCCATCCAGGTTACGGTGAAGCGCTCCATGGACTTTGAAAAGATAAAGAGGGACGGTGGCACCCTATCTGTCTGGCAACAAAATGAGATATCAGTGGTGATGTCACTAGCCACATCGTTGTTTCCCATTTTGTTTGACTTGATAGCCAAAATAGAAGACTACCACCCCCGCGTGGCCCTGCGATGGTCGCTAGGCCGCATTCTAGTGCTCTACCTACTTAATCTGTACACGCTTTATATTGCGCTTTACCAGAAGATACTGGGTATTCAAGCCGAAGCAACAATTGCCAACAGCACCTGGTATGAACAGTTCAACGGCACTGATGTGGTCTTTTGTAATGATGCGCAAGTCATATTAACACCAATTATAACCGAATCTATCCTAAATCAAACTACCAACCTAACAGCTGCGGGTGACACCCAGCCATGTCAAGAGGAGTTCATTGCAGACACTGTATGTTGGGAAAACATGGTCGGCCAGGAATTGTTCAAACTAACCGTTTTCGACATGGTCACGACGATAGGGCTCATCTATGCCACCGAATTCTTTAGAGCAATTCTGCTACGAGTATTCAACAGATGTTGGTGCTGGGATCTAGAAAAACTGTTGCCTAAATATGCTGAGTTTTCACTAGCTGAGAACCTGCTACATCTAGTGTATAATCAGGGTATGATATGGATGGGCACTCTCTTCTCCCCAGCACTACCCGCATTCAATCTCCTCAAATTGCTGGCAATGTTCTATGTGCGAGCATGGGCGGTCATGGTCTGCAACATTCCGGAGGAGAGGATATTCAAAGCAGGGAGTGACAACTTCTACCTGATGATTCTGCTGTTTATGCTCTATGTGGTGATGATTCCAGTAGCTTTTGCTATGGTGTCGATAAGACCCTCTCAGATTTGCGGCCCCTTTGCACGTATAGATTTTATGTACCTCGCCTTAACTGAGTGGATGGAATCAGTGATGCCACCTAAATTTTATAATGGTGTGGTATATTTATCCTCACCGGGAGCGCTCATTCCTATTTTTGTGCTTATCTTTCTTATCTTGTATTACCTCAAATCCAGTAATTCAGCCTTAAAAGGTGCGGTCATGGATTTGAAGAAGCAGCTGCTTTACGAGCGCACAGAGGGCAAGAAAAAGGTGTTCAACATGTCTATGGCCAAATCAGAGGAAAAATCAGCTGGTAAAGCGAAAATGGTTACATCACAGAGTCGCGTAAGTCTGTTGGGAAGCCAACAAAATCAGACAATGGGTACGCCAAGGAAAACCAGAACCAATGACAACAATTCTGACCCGAGTGACAAACTGTACAGCCTAATAAAAGCCACAACATTTCTAGCCAAGCTAAAGACCCACCGGGCCAAAACAATCGCGGCAGCCAAGAACAATGACTCAGCACATTTAGTGTAAATGCAGCTTTCTATATTTTCATAATATGCTGTTTTTCATTGTAACTTATAGAAAAAAACTTACCCCACCAACTTCCTGATTGCCTGGTGATGGTTTTATCTGTACGTACTGCTTATTTACAACCTGCAACTCCTCAACCTGAAAGGAGAATTGAGCATTATACCACATACTGTACAGGCTCTGAAATAACTGACAAGCCAGACAGCTTAGTTACGGAAAATAAGTAGCTCAGTGATAATGAGCATCCTACCTTGCCCTTGGTAAGATATTCTGAGACGAATTGTTTGAATGAGATCTCCTTGTATCTTGTGTTGTCAAACAATACTGCCATCACTAGAAATCCCAGGCCCATACCAATGAGCGTAGTGAGCATTCTTTTCTGATCGGGGTCGCTACAAATTGTAACTGAGCATAACAACTTGTTCAGGATACAGGCTATGTGAAAAAAATGGCATAGTATATTACTGCTCATTTCATTTGATTGAAATTTATCGCTGGCATCAATATCTTCGCACTCATAAAACAATCCATGTCATGTATACACTGCCCTGGCGTATAATTTCCATAGCATAACCTTTCAAGGACACTTCAATATCCAAATATGCTGTTCTTTAGAATGGAGACACTATAAAATTGGACATGCATTTAGATGGAGTGCAATAACAGGGATTAGGAATTCACTTCTCTTCAATTGAGATAATCTTTAACTGTGAGTTTGTGAATTTGGGAGTGAAGTTATTGTAGTAGAAATGGGCAATCCACATACTTGAAATCGAATCCTTGAGAAGATTTCTTATCCTTGGGTTGGGGTGGAGGTGGTGCAGATTTATTACTGCTGCTCGATGTGAACATTCGTGGCAGCTTTGGGTCAGGTGGTATCTCAGATGGTGGCTCTTTGCCGCCTGCATAAACCAAAGAGAGATTGATACATGTGGCATTATTCTGCATGAATATAGGCAGCACATGCAGACATAACATCCAGAGGTTAATTAAGATAGGCCCTTGGGGTAAGTAAATCTTATGCATTTAAAGGCGTTATGTCATGGCCAAAAATGTCTTCACTTGTTTTCAGATTTTGAAGCCTACTATGAACAGATGGGCTCAATACCCAGCTCAAATGGAAGCTTAGATATAGCCCTATCCAATGTGCATACTTAGAGGCCTCAGTGACGCACTTTTCAGACCGTCAACGCAACAGGATTGACCTGGGGATAGGAAATTAACACAGAGCTGTTGGTGTTTGCATTGATTTCTCGGCTTACGCACTGATGTTTGGAAAATCCTCTTGCAGGGGTGCACTAGACCTATAGTTACACAAGTCTGAATAGAGAAAATGCTCAAAAAAATATAGAAATAGGGTTTCAGAGTGCAGTTTGTCACCTCTGTCGGCGAGTGTTAGTGTCATTATTGCGCAATAATAGAGGCCCGAAGGCAACGGGCTCTATTTAAGCCTAGAGAAAACCGGCAAAGCACTTCTTATAACTTTAGTTTTCTCCCGTATTACGTTCAATTTTGAGTTCTACTTAATGTTATGAGGGGTAAAGGTTACTAAGTTTTAGTAATTAGATCCCATTTTCTTTCTATTTGGACCATTCGGGCCGTAGTTATTCGAATGACCGATATTCGTTTTTGGAAAAAGACCACTCGCTATCGCCGCAATAAACGCAGAGTTGCCTCCCTTTAAGAATGGGGAACACAGCTCCGAAAGGGCATCTACACTCGACCGTGACATAACTCCTTTGAACTTGTTTAGTAAAAGGGGTACTAAACCTCTCATTTTTCTTTCCTCCTCCATCTGTTTCTGCACAGTTTTCCATGCTTGTTGAAAATGCTTCTCAGGATCTCCTTGGGGATCCTTTGCTGACAGTTTCTCAGCCTCGGCTGAAACTACGAAATTAGTTGTCCATAAGCGAGTGGGCTTATTTTAATCATTGCTAAAACTGGTAGAATCTTATGACTTCACTCACATACACATTAATTTCATCTAAAATTTGCAAATGAAAAGCTGCATTGTGATTGATTGTATTGGGCATAAAAGCGTGGAATTTCAATCTAAGACCGTAGAATTACAATCTAAGGTATGTGGGTGCACTCCCGAGTGTTGGCGGGGCTTTACCTTAGTATGGGCCTTTAGCAAGCCTCTTGTTTGCCAGCATGACTTCGGATCACCATCGTGTAACGAAAGAAGGTCCCAACCAGTGGATACATAGGACCAAGATCATTCCCCAGGATCTACCTCTCCTTACCGGAGAAGAGTACCCGAGAATCAGCGGGTGATGTGTTAATAAATGGCTTCTAAGGTTGACCGACCCCTAGCAAGGAATGAGACACTACCTCAGTATCATTCCCTGTAACCGTGAGTCCATGACAATGACAGGTCATGAGAGACCTGCCTTTCGCCAAATACCTCACCGTTGTGTCTAAAGTGGATTTCATTTGGTAAGCAGAATAGTTAACTCATGCTTACCTCGATTCACAAACTCCCACTGTGTCTCAAAGTTCTTGTATATCTTCGATGATCCAAACATTTTAGCGAAAATACTGCGGCGTTTCGAATCATCCTGGTTTTCTTTTGTGGGGGGCTTCCCATGGTCATTGTTAGATAGTGACAGCAACCTATAAGTTGTCCTGTGCTGGTTTGAAAAGAATGCATTCTAAAAGAAAAACGCATGTACATATTTATTTCTGAGCCTTGTGGAGTGCAGAAAATAATGGTCTTGACACACAATCCTGCCAAATAATAATCCCCAGCAAATATATCATTTATACTCATTGAGACTGTGCAATCATCATCAATGTCCGTCAAGTCAATCACTCACGCAATCATGACTAGCTTGGTGAATGTCGATTACAAGTTACTTTCCAGAACTACCGATTAGACAGTCTGCATGTGCCTGGAGGAGTGAGTAACTGACTAGATTAGTGGTTCCAACGAATGACTGAGTGACTGTGAGTGAGTGACACTGTCACTGTCAGTGACAGTCAAGGGCGAATACTTGACCGCCCTATTGTACCGACTACATCTACTGAATCAGTTTTAGTGAGTGACGTGAGTGAGTCACTCACTGACTCAATAATAGGGCACTTACTGAGTCACTCACTGCATGTAACTTGTAAGTTGTGATGCGAGTTGTGACACCGACAAGTCTAACTTCTACTTGCTACTTCTAGTCTAAACTCTAAGTCTAAATCTAATTCTAGACTAGTCTAATTGTAATTCTAATCTAATCTGATTCTAGACCTAATCCTAAGCGTAAGACCTAAGTCTAACTCTAAGTTTACTTTAGAGTTTAGTAACTTAGTTAAGTTACTGACTTACTCAGTTGAGTTAGTCACCAGTTAGAACTTCTCTTACTTACTAGTTACTAACTAAGTTACGACATACTAACTAACCGAGTGCTAACCTAAGTAAGTTGTGACTTGTGACTTAAGACTTGTCATTCTGACTCTGAGTGAGGCACTCCGTGAGTGAGTCACTTACTCACGTCACTGTGAGTGTCAGTGTGACTCACACTCACAGTCACTCAGTCAGTGAGCCAGTCAGTGTCACTGCCAGTGCCAGTCAGTGTGACTGTGACTGTGAGTACTGAGTGTCAGTGTGTAAACTGTAATACCGCGCACTAACGACCCGTTGATGGCCAGAGTAGCCTTAGGAGTCTGAACATTTCTTAACGCGTCTCACTACCTGGAAGCCCACTAGTGATCTGAAGTTGTCGGTATTGATTTGGCGTAGGCTGCCCCAAGCCCTTGGTAATCGAGAATAAGACATGAGGCAAGCACAGGGCTTCTCCGAGTTCGGCTTGCGTAATATAAACAATGTTTTATTTGAGTCGCCAATATATAGCATATAGTCCCACAACAATTGTATTACCGTCTTCTGTTGATATCATCTTCTTGGATTTTGAACATATCTAAGACAAAAATTATTTAATTCGTGGTTGAAGAGATTTGTATGCATAAATAAACTATAAACCGAAAAATATGTAGAATTGCTTGCGGTCTCAAGGCCCAATTCCGTTAAGCCGACCAATGAGGTTCCCAGCAGCATTCGCCTCGTGTTAGAAGACTACAAGCATGGGGGTAAGCCGTGGTCGTCCCCTTTTAACCATCATTTATACTATTATTATTAGTTTGCGCATGAAACCCCGAACCC
>Ga0224511_10004846_pt1 | contig 10347 bp, 6 predicted proteins | sample SF_May12_sed_USG_2_FD_169988 | JGI IMG/M metagenome (GOLD analysis project Ga0224511, IMG submission 169988) | Sediment microbial communities from San Francisco Bay, California, United States - SF_May12_sed_USGS_8_1 | ecosystem: Environmental > Aquatic > Marine > Sediment | place: USA... | reverse complement strand
GTGTACCAAGATCGACTATGTACATTTTAATCTCTGGTATATTTTACCCATTGGTCGTCAAACTTACCGTATAGTTACCGTCCATGATCGTCTCTGTGTACTCAAAGTCGGCCACGACGAAGGCCAGCAGGTAGGTCGACATGATGGGTGTGGTCTCGAACGTATCACGTGACCGCGTACAGTCATCCACGCACTGCGAGGACTTGATTGGCATGTTACCCAAGGCTGTGTAATCTAAGAAAATAACATAAACAAAATATATTAGCATTTTAGTGCCGGTTGTATGCTGGTCATGTAAGAATATTATAATACGCGCTTTTACATAGACCATAACACAAGACCACAATCGACATATACAATGTGTACCCATACAATGTTAGCTAGAGTAACACACACACTTTTGTAGTATAGTAAGAATATTTTATATGAGAGAAATGTTCCGTATTTTAAAAATATAATATTTGCTTTGGCTCACATTAGCATGCAGCCGAGTTGTTGCACAGTGCCCTATACACTCATAATGAAAGTTCATTACGAATCATGAGTTCATTATGAAAATTCTTTGACGTGGTACCCTCTGCAATATACTGTAACAAAGGCCCTAACACGTTGCCCAGGGTCATATTATATACATTTAATAGCATAAACACATTTCAAATCTACATTAATATGTCAAATATAATGCACCCTATAAAATAATGACTGATTAGCTTTGTTATTATTGTCGGCTTGAGTGTGGTTTCTGACGAGTTAAGACGAAATAGGTAAAACTCCAAATTAGGTTTAAGTCCAATCAAACTAAACTACTATTGGCCTATCGACAGCTCTCCCTCCTGTCCCGATCTTCATGATTTACGCATCGCTTGCCTGAATACTTATTTTAATATGAAAGCCATATCGCTCCATTATAATATTACTGACCAATTATCGGACTAGGTGATGGTGATAGCGATTTCCATAGGCATGATTGAAAAGTGAATACAATAGATGGCCCGACAAAGCTGGTCCGTCAATACGCCATTTTGGGCGGGCTGTCGATAGGTCAATTGGCTTTACGTCTGGGTCCTCAAAACATAGTGGCAACACTTACTTGCTTCATGTGTTATTGAGACGCTAAACGTCGCTTTCATGGCGGGTTCATCAAAGCAGGGAAATACTTTCCTCGCATCGGTTGACTGCAGCTGGGAAGCTACCATCTTCCTGAGAAAATGAACACACTGTTGAAATGTTGTATTGACATAGTTCGTAGGGTTAGGCTATTCCGTACTAATATGACGGTACAAACTTGCACGAGGATTCCGGAAGTACGAATTTAACCTAGATGAGAGAAGGATTCCGAAGACCATTCGTGGAATAAGGTTGTCTTTAAAAGCGCAAAAGTGTTCAGAATCCCCAAATGTAATTTAAAAAATAGTGTTCCATTAAAAACCTTTTATAGTTATATTACTATTGACGGCCTACTTTTGTTAAAATTATAAGTTGTTGTTAAAATAAAGATAAAATAAATATATCAAATATTTTTCCAGTAGCCCAGGCGAAAAGCAACCGGCGATATCGGCGACTTACGGAAATAATATGCGCATGCGTGTTACGCATCGATTTTAAATCCGTCTAATAAAAGGTATATTCCGAACGGTTACGGAAGCTTACGAGTCACACCGTAAGTCTCCGATATCGCCGATTGCCTTTAGCGCCAAAATATACACATTATTAAATTTGGTGATTCTAAACACTAATGCGCCTTTAAGTTAAAAAATATCATTCGAATTAAATGTGAATATCTAGTGCAATAAAGTTATCAAGTCGTAAATGGTTTATCAATTTCTCAATTGTAGAAATACAATACAAAAATAAAACATGAAGACAGATTTTGTTACGAAAAATTGTAATCGTAATTTTTCTAATGACATTTATAAATACTTAAAACCTTTTTACTACATCGTGCATTGTATCTACACGGCAACGTGTTGTAATCTCTGGTTTTCTGTATTTCTTTACTATAGATTTCTAACTATCATAATACCGGTTAATATAGAATTCGAATTTGATGACACAGAAGACATTGCGATGAGTTAAGTAGTTAATGTAAATGTACAGCTTGTTATTCATATATCACCAGACAAGTGCATTTGAGAGATGTTCAACTGATTTTGCAGAAACATGACAGGGTAAGGTTTTGGGGCACCATGGCAAAATGGCCCACGCAAAACAGAAATTAACGGCACAAGAAAAACAACAGTGTACGTGTGAAAGTATTACACGATTTAACATGACTTTAAATTTAATTTATATGTTGTGTAATATAGTATTTAGACTCAATTAGGTATGATTTATTGACGTCATACAAGACGTTATGATAAATAATCATTGCTATTATAAGGTTATATTGACGTTGCGCCAATTAAAAATGTATATAAATTTTGTAAACATTTCGACGTACATGTATAACATATTTTGGAAAGGGCTAACTGGCCGAAAAAATATTCATAAGGGTACATCACTGACATTTCTTGTTGCATGTCCATTTAATAGTCAAATTACAATTCCCGCTTGCAGAGGAAAACATATATTTATCTGTTTGTTCGTATTGTATCTTATATAACCAGACAACAATGTCCAAACCCTCTTACTCACTTATTCCTCGACAAGTTTTGAACAAAGGAAGCCATAGTGGAGACAAAGTACGAGAAATATGCCAGTAGCGATCATAGACTTGACGGTCTTGTATTGTATAAGGTTTCATTTAGTGTAGTGACCGCAACGTTGATTAAATGCCGGAGAACGTCGGGCAGTGTTTTGAAGGAACACACCTACAAAAATCACTTTCCGTAAAATCTGTCACGTGGCTTGTTGAAGAACCTAAATTTCAGGGCGATTTTTAAACCAGTTAAAACCAGAGCCAGCGATTAAACAACCATGTTTAAACATCCATGGCTTTGTCTTAATTGTAAAAAGTCGTGTTAAAATTTAACGCATCTAAGTTATAGTGTACGGTTTTTAAAAACACTAGCGTCCTAACATTCGTTAATGGTGAAGCAGCATACTAGGAAGTTGACATCCGTGACTGCAATAATCTGTATCTTTTGCCATAACAGAAGCCATACACCCCAGTACAACATGGTAGGTATAACAGCATAAACCATTATAAAGTGCTGTTATACCAAATGTATGTACAGAATCTAAACATTTTTACATGCATATCGTCTTGATAGTCGACAATTTAACATTAAAAAAATAGGATATACAATTATATAAACGCTGTGCATGGAAAATACTGTTATTATAAAACGCTTTTGTCCTGGCGGGAAAAGTGTGACTGTTTTGTTGGCTCTCCAATAAATGCCAAACATTTAACAGCCAAGTTTATTACCAGTTAAAGTTTCCCGAATATTTGCAAACAGAGTTTGGTTAAAAATTCAGTCTTAATCCCTTAGGACAAATTTGATTTCTATTATCACCTGACAAAGGACGATAAATTACCACACACTATGCCTTTGGAAATGAAGAAGCAGACTATTCTATAACAGTGCGTATGTGTGGGCATTACATAAATCATAGCCCAATTGAAGTTCGGCACGGCGAGTTCATTGTTATGTAGAAAAGCAAATTTAAGGTTCGGGTTAGCAGTGAGATATTAAAACACGGTCGGCAACAAGGCAACCAAATTCGTCTGGCTGTTTACCTTGGCGACAGTAGTCCGCTTTCAAGCGCGTTACTGTAACTCGGCCATGGTCAAGATAAAAAATTATATAATTATATATATTTATGTTATATTTCTTTTACTTCATTAATATATAAATTGTAAACAAAGTTAATGATTCTACAATTTTATTTATTCATATGTACTTCTTGCAATCAAGCATATTATATAACTGTTTAAAGTGCAAGGTAACATTTTTATTGTTTTTACGGAACTGTTCGCCCTGGTTGCTCAGTTAGTAGAGCACCTGCTTTGCAAGCATAGGTAACGTGGGTTCGACCCCCGCCCTGTGTAAATGACATTTCTGATCAGTCTACAGTAGACGGTTAGACACTGTTTTATTAAGAAGAAAATGATATATTAACCTTTATCAAATTTAATAGTCGTATGGTCACATTTGAAGGTCTAGTAGATTGTCAATCATAATGATGATGATTTGTTACAATAAAAGTTATTATTTTTTATGATTATTATTTCTAATTATAATAATGTATTCTAATTAAACTATAATAATAATTCACCTATAATAATAAATTATTATTAAAAAAAATAAAATAATAATAATAATAATAATTATCGTAATAATAATAATAAAAAGTGTCTAGGATATGAAACAAACAATTATTGTTATTATACTAATTTAAAAATGACGTTGCGACATTTCAAAGCATTTATGCATTTTCTTTGAGTGTGAGTTTTTCTTTATTTATAGTTAACTTTATAGCGGATTTAGGTGTCTGCACCTAAAGAACGTGTTTCTAAATTGTTCTTGTTATATTCTGAATATCTGGAATTCACTGGTTGACAGGAGCCACATATAACCTATAGATTAAAACCATATATATAGCACATGATGATAGCCCCCTATTGTCACTACGAATTAATATGATGTCGAACTGAATATGCAAGATATTTATTTATTTATTTTTATTTTATTTATTATTATTATTATTATTATTATTATTATTATTATTATTATTATTATTATTATTATTAATATAGCGTGGTTTATTGCCTTAATAACCAACAGCCCCGTTCCTTTGAATTAAACCACGACGGCGTTAACCCGAATAGTTTGCATCGAGGCATCGAAATGATCGTTGAACGCAGTTAATGTATAACCGTGGCGGTATTATGTCTGTTCGATACTGTTGTGTATACAAGTTGTAACGTCAGGTATTTTTTTTTATTTTCACGTCATTTTATTATCTGTGGTATATTACGGTAATTAAATACGGAACACTTTCTTTAAAGCGAGTGCCAGATAATTACGCCTAATCCTTTCATAAATAACAGGGTTAGTCTTTAATAAAATTATAAGGTATTCAGACATTGTCACATAAACGTAGACACAACATATAATTTTGTTTAACAATTTTATTACTTCACAGAGGGTGTTGATATAGTTGTCTTCGCGTCATGTACGTCTCGTATATTGTGTATACTTTTTCAATTTAATTTACACACACAATACGTAGACTACATCATGTACATGTGCTATATAGCAGCTATAATTAGACCTCAGGTTAAATTGATATTACGCTGTTAATATAAATTGAAGAGATGTTCAAAGAAAGAATGTTGTAAACAATGTAGACATGCCAAGTTTAAGGGCACCATGACAACATGGCCCGTACACAATACAACACACACAAGCTATGCTTCCTTGGGACTTTCCCATTTCTCAGATAACATTGCAATAAATAAAGATATTTGATGCTGGACACGTCCTGTCAAAGTGGCACACAAGCGAAGAGACGCATTAAGAATTGTAGACGAAAGCTGACAGTTTATGTCAGAACAATAAATGCCAAGTATATTTAAACGGCATAATCTATTCCCAAAAGAGCGTGCTACGTATACAGTCAATTCAAAACACATTGATGTCTTCAGATGTAATAAAAGTTTAAGACATAAAACTACAGAAAATAGCGAACAGGATATCGTTACATAAATAACAATAACAACGAAATGATTTTTCATTTTATACAAATGTGTAGATGTAATCAATGTTGACATCTTCTCTCACTATGGAAAGACGCTGTCGTTTAAGTTATTTAAGTGAGTGAACCCGAGGAATTTCCATTTTGAGAAATATATATGATTGAAATATATTTTAACTGATAAACCAGTCAACATAGTGTTGGATCGTGTATCAGGGACATTTCCATCTCTAGGAATATACATGTACATGAATGATTTTTTCCTTATGCTTTTCGGTGAAATAAACTTACATTCAACTGGCTGGCGATATTTGTTACTACAGCGAAACACATAAATGTTATGCCAGTGTCTCTATGATGCTGAAGTTTTTTCTTACGACATACTTAAATCAACACAATGTTAAGCTGGACACAAACGACGTCAAAATGAAGACGTCATTGTCATTATTGTTTCCCGTGCTAGAAAGTTTTAGCCTCAAAGAAACAGAAATCTTGTTGAATCTTTGTTGTAAGATATACATTATTTTACGAGTGGCAAAGCAATAAAAAACATTCAACAACGTGTTTGTTTGCTTTAGGTATATGTAGCAAATACCTTTTCATGCAGGAAATAATAACGTCATAACGTGGCAATATTATTTTACTTTTGCTGTGCCCAGCTTTAAACATAGTACGTTGTGTTTATTTACAGTTGCTTGGGCTTTAACCAATATCAGCATTCAGCAGTGATTTACAAATTTATTTCACTATTAAAACGACTACGCATGATTGTGTCGATGTCGATTTTTAAAACATGTTACCTAGTAAATACAATACAACACTAAATAAACGTTCAGTTAAAAAAACATAAGAGAACGTTATAAAGGAACCTATGCAAAACAAAGCATTTGTACATTGAGCTTGAAAACTGTATATATAAAATCGCCGATTTGATCGTAGTTTGAAAGTGTTCTTGAAGTATTTATGAAGTGCGTTGTTGTTCATTCTCCTCATCAATGATAATAATATTGATATAAGAGCTCATTTACATTTTATATAAAAAGAAACTTACACATTAATCGCTGTGTGTGTGTTACTATTCGACACCAGATAGAGGACTATACATATATTTTGAAGCGCTGTAAAAGGAAACGCATGTTTTCCTGTTGATATAATAAAATACATTTTTTCTTAGTAAAAATCATTGGAATCGTTATTTATCCTTCTCGTATTGAACGTCAAAATACCGCACTTTATGTGGCTAGTACATATGAACACAAGGTCACTGCTTAGGAGAACTGACCGCCATATTCTACCTTAACTCATTGGTGAAAAATAACGTTAAAACTTAACGAGCAAGAACGAAACCAAAACCAAAAATGTATGATGAGATACTAGTAGTTAGCGGTTTACGTACCCGATAAATCAATTAATAGGATGATAATTAATGAACAGGTTCAATACAAACGAGGCTGTTAGTTTCTCATTTCTTAGCCGTGTTTCCTGAAGACATTCCTTTACTTTCAGTTTCTATGTATAGTTCCGCATTTTTTCAAGCTCCTTACGTTTTTGCAGTATTATTTTGTTCGTGTGATAAGGTTTATCACAAACAGGAAGTATGCTTTCTTTTATATTTATATTTCAGATTTCTCATGACAATATAACCGTTATCAATTTGATTAAAATTGACCATGTACTGTTAGAAATGATCATGATTGACAGTTGCGGTACTGTCCATTGTGAAGGGAATTATTGTGTCCGGCGCCAAACGTCATAAACGACTAACCCAGTGACCACACAATCATTCTCTCTACACATAAAACAGCGCGATCATTCGGTCAAAACGCCTGCAATATACCGCTAGAACATTTATGACAGACGTGTAATTGTGCTTTGAAATTACATTGTAAACTTTGCCACTCAATGTTATGTCTGAACATGGGATCCCCATTTGCTAAGACAGATTTTAGGTGAATAGTTGTGTTTGTATTTATATTGTTATTGTGCTGTCTCAAAATGATTGATGCACATATAGTTTACTAGTTACATTGTATCAGGAAATAAGAATATGTGACAATTTATAATATTCATATTATAATAAAGATGTAATGCCTGTATGTTTTATGTCAGAATTGTTTATATCTTACATTGTTACCATATTTAAGCAGCGTAATCTATTCCCGTAAATATAAGAAACTGTCAAATATAGTTATCCGTGCATGTAAACATGTTACAGAAAAAAAAATGTTGAAAATGTGTGGCCCGCAAATTCGACCTTGTTTATTTACGTTTCGACCAATTGCGTCGAAACAGTTATATAGCTTGACTACAATCGTTACTCTCAGTTGACTGAGAGGTAACGCATCCGTTTGGGTGCCAGAGTTCCCGGGTTCAAATCCCGGCTCCGGCATTGGTTTTATGCTTGATTTTTTGTGTTGTTGCTGTTGTTGAGTTTTACTGTTTCGTCCAAAAACACATTATTTGTCACACAATTTTGCAATTTCTTTTGCAAAGTTAATTTATGTAGTAAACTTAACATATTGCAAGATTTGTGATCGATTATGAGGATATAAGATACAGACCTAGCATCTTTAATATGTCATATAGTTAATAAATAATTTCTTAGCCTTCGAGTAGCCTGTTTCGGTACTGTTTGGAATAAAACCGTGAGTTCGTTAGCCCCAGTGATTTGATGACCAGCATCAGAACGAAAAATAAACATATCTGTCATAGACATCGTTGACCGAAGTTTATTATATACCTTACCATTTTCTGTCGAGTAGCTTTATGTAAACTATCGTGACGTCACGTAAGGAATTTGCAAGGTCATATTAAACATTGTATTGCAGTAATATCCCACAGCAAGCTTCCTTCTTACTTTTAATGCGGGTGACAAATCAGTCATGGTAAAATACGCAAAAATTGCAATAATACTTTAGTGTATTGCGATTTGAAGCGACTATCGTTTAACTCATATAATTTTAAGTAAAGTTTAAAGAAAAACAAACGTTGCAGTCAAATCAGACAGGGTCAAGTTTAAGGGCATCATGACAAAAATAGCTCGTACAAAACTAAACTGACGAAAGGGAAAGCCCTCAGGAAGCATAGCCTGCACGAAAAAACAGTAGCCTCGGTTTTATTGAAGCTGTTCATCAGTAGTAATGAATGATGCCACACCACTGACGCCCCCTACCGCATGGGCGGAACTCAATTTTCGAATGTAAACAATATACATGTACACTTCATGGTCACTGAGGACCAGAAAAATATGACTACACAATGATGTAGTACGGGGCGACTAATGTCAGCAACAAACGGTGGCGAATCTGTTGGCTGCCAAACTCTAACTAGGACCCAAAAGGCGTAGTACGTCCTACTTTTATGGTGTTCTGTTTCTTGTCTGTATATTTAACAAATATAACAATTAAGGATCACGCGAGCTTTCGAGACAGGCTAAAATAAATTACAAGTGTATTATAACATTACCACACATACTTAATTAGTGTAGAAACTTGCCTTACAGATTAACAAACAAACAAACAAACACACAAACAAACAACAAACAAACAAACGAACGAACGAACAAACAGCCGATAGGAAATATATGCATACATACATTCATATAAACGACAGCCAAATATACACACAGACTTCCAGACGGACGGATGTACGCAACGATAGACAGACATACACAACAATGAATCCCAAAACAAATTTGCTCCATGTTTGTAATGCTTACAAGGTTCCATGATGTAAAATAATCGAACAACTGCGTGTGGTGCTTTGAAAGCATTACTTATGTAACACTACATGTTCTGCTCAAATTGAAATGCTTGTTTAAAATATTGGTAAACGTTGACCCTATAATAGTTTTAGATTGAAGCTTGTTTATATACAAATGTGTTCTGTACCTAAAACATATGGGGATGTTAATACTTTGCAGTTATATTACCTGGCGGGACTGAGATTTGGAGCAATCGATATTGTTCGACAATATAGTCAAAATACCCCCTTCCAAAGTTTCTAAATTTATAAAAATATTATTTAGGTCTGGTTGGAAAACAAGTTGATAAGAAAGTCATAGAGTTTTCTTTTAGCATTTTTGAAGTCGAATTGTTTTATGTTCTATTGAAATATTCTAAAATAGTAAATACCGGTTGAATTGTCTTTAAATGTTATAATTCTAAATGATATTGAAGAGACTTTCCATATATACAGGTTAATTTCAAGTTTTGAACAAGATGCCAGCGGATAGTATACATAACTAAAATAAACACAGGATACGTTTGTGCACAAAAGTTTATAGGTATTAGAAAATGTTTTCGTTTGTGTGTGGCACTCAAACTCAAATGTGTCATTTTGATAGTTCGATAAGGATTGAATATAAGTTATGATAACAAAAGCAGACACATCTGGGGATAAATGTTTTACGTTGGTGTTCAAATGAGTTGTATTTTTGAAAATATTATGCCCATCTACCCTTTTGGACATGATTACGACAAGAGCCTTTTGAACTGTGCAGAATCTTAATCAAACAAGTTTTCAAATTAATTGAGTACATACCTGGCTACCCCGTCCGAGGTTTTGTAACGACACAAATATATTCCCTTTAGATCATCTAGAATCAGTCCTTCAAACTTTCGAATATAGATCACATATCGCCCAACTGGTAGCGGAGATTTCAACTTAAGGGCGTAGATCTCCTTATCAAAGTCAATGTAGTGA
>Ga0224511_10004844_pt1 | contig 10348 bp, 4 predicted proteins | sample SF_May12_sed_USG_2_FD_169988 | JGI IMG/M metagenome (GOLD analysis project Ga0224511, IMG submission 169988) | Sediment microbial communities from San Francisco Bay, California, United States - SF_May12_sed_USGS_8_1 | ecosystem: Environmental > Aquatic > Marine > Sediment | place: USA... | reverse complement strand
AACGTCCATATGTGTACCTTAGCAACTCCATTTGTTTCGTTGTACACGGTGAAGTCCACACAGTTGACGCTGTACAGGAGACGATATGCCGTCACATATTGGTCATGTGTTGGCCGACCCTGCGTTGCGATCGCGGTAACGAACCGAATCTTCTCAAAGTCAACCTTCACCAAATCAAATTTATATTGATAACTTTCAATCAGTCGGCATCGCTTTTTAAATGTTGTGTGTTCTTTTAAAACTGGTTAACAACACTAATTAAGTTTTTTAAATGGTTAACAGCACTAATTAAGTCATACAATGGGGGCACGTACACCAACCAGCATTCTTAGCTACACCAAAGACTAGCCTACTCCGTAAGCTAATTGATTCCTTACCTGAGCTAGCTGTAAGGTAAAACTTTACTAGCTTTGCTCATTGTTTACGATTAATCATCACAAACCGATGATCCTGCGAGTCGGAATACGAGTTCTGTTCTTTACAGACTGACCTAAACCGGAACTGCACTGACAATTGAATTATTAGAAACCTAAGCTGATAACGCATTAGATTGAAATAAATGTTGATTTCATACAGTTTATGTTTGTTTCATTGTTTTCCATTGTGTTGGTTTAGCAAAAGAATACGACTTAAAAGGTACACAGTCCGTTACAAGTCTACGTTTTAAATATAGATACATATACTTCAACCTCATTAGGCCTTTTTCCTGCACTATACTTTATGCCAATACAATACCATACGTGCATGTGTCTGACAACAACGCGTACATTTTTAAAATATCGCAGTCACCTGTATGTGTTGGTTGGGTTCCGCCACCGCTACCACCCAGGCACCCGCTCGATTAACACCGCCCCAAACGGGCAAACGTGTCTTGTTCAAGCGGGCCTCTGAAGCACCGTAGTAGCCAAGATCGTAACTAAGGATGGATGAAGCCGTCATGTTGTCGTCGGAAACTGGGTTTGGGCCGTTAACGAGAAAGCCTGTAGATGTACACAGACTGCAGCCAGTGCTGTTTTCTGAAACATGTGTATATATTATATATAATTCAAGTATTGTTACAACGATTTTGATAGACAAGACAAAACAGTTTATTTGACAACAAAACGGTCAGAAGACCATGTGGACAACGTTATATGATTAAATGTTGTAAACATATTTATAATGACATATTTTAATACTTATAAAAATACTGCATGTCAACGAACAATAAACACGGATTGTTATACACTATCGGTCAAACTACCGTATTACAATAGGCACGTTCGTTTCTTTGATGTTGAATGCATTCAAATAAACAGAAACCATCAAGAATACACAAGCGAGTTTAATAGTTGCCATGTAAATGAGCTTTACCAGCAGTATAGTGTTAGAACGTATAAGTATCCCTATCGATCTAACTCATTTTGTTTGAAATATTACCTACACGAAATGTGCGTTATATTCATTAAGCGTACCACACAGTCTGTGCAGTGTCATGGCTTTCATGACACAAAGTTGAGGACAATAAAACATTACGCCTATCAAACATTAAGTTTACAATCCTTATGTTTCGTTATGTTTTCGTTCGTCTACCTGATACCAGCGTGGAGCAACCGAGAACATCGAAGCGCATGGATATATATCCTTGCCACGTTGTCGGATTGAGGCGAACACACCTGGCGGAAACGGGACACACCAGTGGGTTGATAACTACTGTGTCTGTGTCGCTGTTCCCAATAAATACCTAAAGCAATCAAGTATGCTTTAAAATACTGCTATACATTTACAAATTTTATTTGATATAAACACTGGGTTTAAGATATATTATTACTTCGTTGTGGATGACTCAACTGCGACAAACATGTCTTAACTAAACTTACCAACTTTGTTTATGCATCATTTTGTTTTGATATACGCCGTTTTAACACTTATAGTGGTATATGACGACAGTCAGTCCATTAAACTGCATTTCCTGGCACATCAGTAAAAACTCTTTACTTCTGACTGCCTCCTCACATTAGCCAGCTGTGTGGGATAAATCAACCAAATTTAACGCTTTGATTATTATCAATCATTCGGATTGAAGCTCCCGATATGCTCAGTAGGTCCACTGGTATTTATCATTCCTTTACGTTTATATTTCTAGAATGTAACATTTGTCTTTATGTTAATCAAATATGACATAATTTGAAGAGTAGTATATTTAGCTCAAATATCGGCTCTCGCACGAAGCCGCTTTTCGAATTCTATAACATATAAATTTTATGTGCACCTTTGCAGCCCCGTTAGTATCGTTGTACACAGTGAAGTCCACGCAGTTGTCGCTGTACAGGAAGCGGTAGGCCGTCACGTATTGGTCCGTAACAGTATAGCCAGCGGTTCGACCCTGCGTTGCGATCGCGGTCACAACACGGCTGGTTGTGAAATCCACCTTTAAAAAATGTTTTGGAATGTCAGATACATTGCCAAAATGTATGGCCGATTTTTGTCCAACGGGGATTAATGTCTATTTTTTTCTTCCGCACACAACGGTGATAAAGCTATGATTATTCGCTAGTCGCGTTTCTTGGGTGTAAAAATTCATCGGTGCACGATGAACATATCCTTCTTACAAACAATCACTGATTATTGCATTGCATAGTTCCGCCTTTGTTTAATGTCCTCCTACTTTCCTTGAATTCCGTTGTTAGTGGGTTAAGGTTGCTCATAAACAGAAAGTACGCTTTCTTTTGTACATGTAGGTTGGATTGTCACCTGTCAATAACAACCTAATCTATCTAATTAATATTGACCACGTACTGTAATACATGATCATTATTCATCGTTGCGGAAATGTCCATTGGTTTTCTGTAACATCGAAAAACAGCGATCGGTGCTAGTTTTCTAATGTACACATAAGCATAAATATTCGGGTTCAAACAATTTTACAAGTGCCAATGTATAAATACTTTGTTATTTACCGTCATTATGTTGGAATGATGAAACGTATTTGAATGTACATAACGTTGAACTGAGTGCTAATGATATAGTTCATAAAATGCTAAAGATTTAGTCCTTCTCAAATATCTATTTTCAGAATATTCAAAAGAAATTATTTCACTACTTCCATTTGATCATAACCACTTAATCATTGATTGTTTGTTAGTAGGGTATGCTCCTCGTGCACCGGTAAAATTTGACACTACAGAAACGCGACTAGCGCTTAATCAGCTAAAAGAGTATATGTCCGATCTGACACTAATTACAATTATATAGAAGACGCAAAAGTAAGTGTATCGATTAAACAAAATAATACCAACAAATGCACATTAAGCGAGATATTTCTATCTGAAAATTTAAAACGATCCTCAACGTTTTATTCCGGATACCGGGCTTTAGTGGTCGATCTAAACGAGTGTTAACAATTTGTCTGTTGAGTGCAACAATACAAATCTCAATGTCAAATGCCAAATCACGAATTGAGTGGGCATTGTACGTAAAAAATAACCGATATTTATGGGCAATCAACAATTAATTCGGTACATATCGTGAATACATGTATTGGCGTGTTTTGCAATATATTTCGGTATTATGTTATTATTTCATATTTTTTGACGATAAAATACTACTTGATATTAAAATATATAATAATTAGCTGATAAAAAGATCGTACATATACTCTTTAATAACCGTTTCGTGCTGACAGAAATTGGACTAAGTATCGCAGTAATGATTTTTATACCGTAATTGTTGAAATGATAGTATAGCGAAACATAAGCTCGAAATGAATCGCTAAATAGTTATAAAGTTTTTAGTTTGTTTCAAAAGAATTTTACTTCTGAAAGGTGTCTTTGTCTGTAACCAATCAATGTTAATTATCATTTTATTAAAATGGAAGTAGAAGATATATTTAAACACTGTCTTTTGAGTATATTGTTATGACAGTACGTAAACATTAAAGACCAACAGCATATTTCATGCTTACAATTTAAATAAACATTGCGTTAAACGACAATTAATATAGCTTAAAAGATTCGCATATGCTTAAACCTCGCACCATATACAACTCTTGTAAAGAGTTCTGTTTCGATCCACGCGTGCATTTTATTTAAAAACTACGCGCAGTCACCTGAATGTATTGGTTGATGTCCAACGTCCCTGCCCCCCACACGCCCGCATTGTATGCGGTCGGTTGAGTGTCATGTACACTGTTCAAGCGGGCCTCGGCGGGGCCCTGATAGTATTCGTCAACGGGATTATTGTAATACGATGACGCCGTCAGTTGGTCGTCAGCAACTGGAGTTAGGCCGTTCACGAGATAACGTGGACACGGATAGTCTGAAATAATAACATACATTGCTTAAATTAAACGGTCAAACAATTTATGTTGGCAGACAAAATGTAATTAACTACTAGAAAATAAAAGACAAAGCAATTTATTAAAAAGAAAACGGCAAAAAGACATTGTGCACAACCTTATACATAAATGTATGTTATCAGGTGTGTCGTGGAGGCATGTAAAACTTAAATACACACCGCAATTAAGTTTTAACGTAATAAAAAGATAATGATTGCAATAGGGTCAATATACATGCATAATGTAGACATGTTTTATATTTAAATACATGAATAAAACGCATAGCAACAACCGATAACATAAACCATTACAACTGAGTTCAATATTAATCTTTTTGACACTGTCAAAATTTAAAAGTGTTACATAAACAATTATTATTAATATTATTAAGTATTTAAACAATATGACAAACTTTTTCATGAAACCACTTGTTTAAGGCCGAAATAAGACCTGGAATGTGACATCTTGAAATAATTGCCTTTACGACACAAAGTTAAGGACAGTTATGTTTTACTAAATAAACACAAATTATAGAAACATTTATGTCACTCTTTAAATGATGATGTTTAATCAAACATACCCGTTGTAGGTGTGGCAGTGGTAGTTGAAGGCGTTGCGGTAGTAGTTGAAGGCGTTGTGGTAGTGGTTGAAGGCGTGTCGGTTGTAGTTGAAGTTGTGGCGGTCGTAGTTGAAGGCGTGGCGGTAGTAGTTAATGACGTGGCAGTAGTAGTTGCAGGCGTGGCGGTAGTAGTTAATGACGTGGCAGTAGTAGTTGCAGGCGTGGCTGAGGTAGAAAGTAAACCAACTGTTTGTTTTTAAACAATATCAATAATTGAATGTGATGATTTCATATTAAAATTGCATGCTATTTTGTTTAAGTTAAATATAGTTTTAAGTGCTTTATAAATTAGTTGATGCAGTGCTTAAAGGTTTACACCAAATGACATTAATTCAAATGACGTAATGTAGTTTACAACATTATTGGTCACCCAATTAACGTGTATGTACTAATAAACTCAACGCCATCAGAATAATCGTAAAATGTAGTGATTATGTTTTGATATCATTCACATAATGCTATTATGGCAAATCTAAGTTAACCTTTTGAAAGGATGTATTTAAACATACAAACTATTTTCAAAAGCGTTTTGTGCTATCGTATAGTTTCGATTGTGCATACTATTTAATCCATGATAAAATATAATCATAACAATGGCATTACATGAAAGCAAAAGCAGACTTTTTTAAATTACAAAGATTTTTTTTAAGCCGTAGACGTTTTCTTGAAGTTGACTAGACTTAAATTTTCTTTTTAATGTCTATGTTCTGCGTAGATCACGGACATTGTTCAATATTCTTAACCAAAACAGTGTGTTACAAAGTGTTTGAGTTTGCAGGGTTTTCAATTCTTGTTTCGTAATGTTAAAGTTGGCAAGAAGTGCCAAAGTACATGTTTGGATAGTAAACACAACGATACACAATCAGTATTACTTCGCCTTATCACTACAAAAGTCAATGTGTATATCTGTATTAAACATTACCTTATGTGTTGACTTACCCGAATGTATCCCCAATATCCTTTAGTCAGTGAAAAAACTGTCAACTGGTAATACTAGTCCTTAGTTACAACTTAATAAACATAATATAGAAAAGTCTATCCTCATTTACCTATTTCTGGAATAAGGATTTTCCATTCATCAGACGCACTTGTAACGGCAGCTTCCAACATATGACTGCTGAGGTGACATTCCCTAGAACCGCTGTTATATCCAGCCACCTTGCACTTATCATTTGTAGCCAGTCGTAGACATGAAGAAGCACATTGGAACTGAGACACTTTTTTAATTGTTGTTGTTGCGTTAACAACTTTCTTTCCCGTAACAATTTCAAAGTTTGCCTGTTCCTGAAGCGCCAATACGGTAACGAAACATATCACTGAAAAACAAGACTTGGTAAAAACACCCATGTCTGATCTCAGTGAGATCCTCCGTGGAAATGCGCCGCAATAAATTTAATGAGATTAATAAATGTTGCACAAAGCCTCGGTTTCGAGACAGACGCAATTATGACATTAAATTCATTTGAAATTGATAAGATATGAATGATTTACAATACCCTTCACCTGTAAAGGAAGATGACATACAGTAAAAGGGACAGGGTTGAATACCTTTTTTAATAAAAGAGCGTAAAATAAAAAACGAAGATACGGGTGTATGTACTTTAAGCAAAACTGTCAGTTGATTCGGAATACATGTAGATATTGGAGGATAGTGCGTGCTAATTAAAAAGAACTACGTTACTTTTTTTCGACTTATTTATTATTTATATGATTCTATTCGTGCAAACAAAAAACCCAGGTCCGTTCCCTTTAAAAGTTGTCAGAGTGTATCAATTGAATGTTGAATCATTGTATCGGGTTAATAACTCTAATTCAGGACAGCTTTTACAATGATACAAGTTTGTTTAATCGTTGCAAAAACAATGTTGAAGTAAGGTTTAATCAATTAGGCCTATGAAGCTCATTATGTGCACATGTTGTAGAAGTTTTTTTCACATTGACAATTTTTCTAACCACCTGCATACAATTTGTGATAGGGCGCTAATAAGGTATTGATGCAGTTTTTAATGACCCACTTCCATAAAGAGGGGGACACATATTTTGCGGAAATTTGCTATTGGTGTGTCCATCGGTTCGTCCAACATTGTACCCGTTATCATGAAGCTTGCAAAAAGGTGCATTGCTCCTGGGCGATATATAACCCTGTTTAGTTTTTATCGAGGGCTCACATGTCAAGGTCACATTTACATTGTGTGCCAAAATAGTTTTCAAATCAAATTAATTGGCAATGAAGCCTTAATCTTCAAGAGTGCATTAAGGTTGAGCATTAGGTAATCCGTGAATTGAGGAGTCCGAGGTCAAGGTCACAGTGACCGTGTGTGCCAGTCATTGCTTAACAATAACTTATATAGCAGATATGTTGAATAATCTACCTTGTAAATGGTTTCAGAATGGCGAATTAGAAACCATTATGATATTGTCTGTCGACACCACATCTAATGGAGAAGTCCACTTGTAACGTCACTTTAGCATTAAAAGGCAAACAAAAATCCACATGCTGTCGAAGGGGAAGGAACCTGTTAGTTTTACAAACATTTTTTGTCCTTCCTCGATTTGATACTTTTTACATTAAAAGTCTCTGAAGTCCTACAAACCCCACGGAGAAACTGGAAGCGTCGATCTATCCCTCGTGGATACTGGTTAGATGTTTTGTTATTATTGATTTCGATAATTATACTAAATGAGTTCAAAACCTAAGTGAAATCTTCACTAATAATGAATTTATTTTTAACATGAGAATCGTATTTAAATGTTATGAAAATCTAAGTGAGTTAATTAAGCGAAATTTGTCACGAGTTATCTTTTCCTGAATACTTTCCTAATTTGAGGTTTGGTGTTATTTTAAAGAAAACAAAATTAGTGAGTAAAACGATTTATTTTGTTTTATTTGCAGGTCGCAGCGAACCAAAGGATTTATTAAAGATGTACGATGCCGTTGACGTCTATAATCATGACGAGACTGGCTTGTTTTATTGACTCGGTCCAAATTCTACACTTGCTTCGGTTCGATCTACGGATTTAAACGATCGAAAGATTGAAATTGATGAAAATTTTCATTGCCCTTTGCTGCAATACTTCTGGAACGGACAAACAAAAATCTCTTGCAATTGGGAAGGGGCTAGGTTCACTAACTATCAATTTCTGCCGTGCCAACATGGAAAAACTTTTTTTTACAAATAGCTTCAAAATATTACAATGGTTACAAAATATAACTTATTTACTGTAAATAAATGGATGTTTACAACTTTAAAAAATCATGTATAAAAATAGACTTTTCACTTTACACTTACGTCAAAATAACCATTTTTTTGCCTTTTTACGACGTTTCTGCCTAAATTAAAGTAAGAAGAACCAAAAAAGACACAAAGTCCTTTTCAGGAAATGATCATATAGACAAAATAAAGATAATAATAAAATATGGCGGTGTCTCTATTGGTTCTTAATGGTTAACGAAAACGTTTATTGCTGTTTTTTAAGCAAAAACGTCATAAAAAGGCAAAATGGGCTATTTTGACAATAGTGCATAGCTAAAAGTAAAATATTTTTTGATACAGGATACTTTTTGGAGTTTTTAAAATCCAAATTTTGCAGTAAAAATGTTTTGTAAACATTGAAACATTTTGAAGCTCTTTGTAAAATGATGTTTTAAAGTTGGCAGGGCAAGAAATGTTTGTTAGTGAACCTAGCCCTTTTGCTTTTCAGACTGTGATATGCCTTTGGGAGACATGTTGTACTGAAGAGGTAATGTCCTAAAAAGCTATGTTTTTATGCTCTTTCCAAAAAATATATACGAAGTGAAAATAATAATAAAAATAGGTATGCCACCTTGCCTCAGGTTTAAGTGTGTCATTACCATCAAATGAGTTCTCATAAGCCGACAAATGTGGCCCGATAGTATGTTTAAATAAATATTTCATTTATCCGGGCTTAACTGACACGTGTTTAGTTTAGTTTATTTTAATGAAATATTTTAGAAACATTTAATTGTATTAAAACAATTCTTAGACAAAAGCCTTTGGAGACGACCGTGGCCTCAAAAGGATTTCGAAAACAGATACAAGCAACACAAGGCCATGTTTAATTACAATGTCTGGAATAGAGGGCGCGGCGTTATTTTGCCAGAAAAGATCAATTTCATTTAATTGCGTCAGAAAGAGCAGGTGTCCTAAGTGTGTAAACTAGGTTCATCTGAATAATATGAAAATCAGTATCAGGCGAGACGATTAGGTTACATTAGGAATAACTTGTCGCAAAAGTTTATTTCAAATCGGTATTGTTTAAAGTTGTTGAAGTGTCGTTTGTTTTTCAATAAATGTACGCTCGCATACACTGATATACGTAAAACGTACGGTAGGCATACGTCGTGTATGTTACAAATACATGTACGCTAACATATGTCGGTGTAAGTTGTTTTAAACGCAGAGGCCTATTTTGTGGACATGTTCAGAATAGTTTAGCGTTCCCGAGCGTATAACATATACGGTACACACACGTTAACCATACGCTAGACATACGTTTGATACGCTAGAATGTCGCTAAAGTTACGTTACTTATACGTTATACGAGTTTTGTTAAAACGCTATGCATACGATTGGAAAAGTGCAGTCACACTAAGTGTAAAGCGTACGGCATCAACGCATGAGATTGTAAGCTAATACGTTTGTATACGCTGGTGGCACGATATTCATACGTCATGTACGTTTCAAATACGATGTTATAGGTATTTTTACGCAGAGGTCAAATTATTGTTTGACTTGCTCAGAATTCTTCAGTGTGTGCAACCCTATAGCATATGCGTTACGCATACGCTACCCATACGCAAGTTATACGATTGACCAGACGTGAGCTACATCTGCGTCATCATACGTTATACAAACGTTGTTAATACGTTATTCATACGCTTGTATGTCGTACCTAAGTAAGACCTTCATTATATGTCTTCGCAATGAATGTTAGAGATACGCGTAAATGGTTTATAAGACTTTCCACGACAAACATTTCTATTGGTTAAATTACATTACTGCAGAAATGTTTCCTGTCAAACGCGCTCCCTTAATCTTCAAGTGGACACTATCTAAAACATTACCATTAACATAAACATTATGCTTCCTTGATTAGTTTGTGTTATACGAGAAACAGAGGATTAACATCTTGGGTTTATTTACCTTTATATTTCGAGATGGACATTTTAATAAACAATTAACTTACAACATTTACATTTGTGTTACAGTACAAAAATACAAGTCTATGTTGAATACCGACACGTTATGTGAACTGTCAACGAGATCGCTATCTGTTAAACTGCCCTCACACATACCTCGCGACCTTACTGCGTCCTTGCTACGACCCAGGACGCAGCACAGTCGCCATGGACGCAGCAGGGACGCAGCGAAGTCGTAGCGAGGAACCCAAGG
>Ga0224511_10004843_pt1 | contig 10350 bp, 7 predicted proteins | sample SF_May12_sed_USG_2_FD_169988 | JGI IMG/M metagenome (GOLD analysis project Ga0224511, IMG submission 169988) | Sediment microbial communities from San Francisco Bay, California, United States - SF_May12_sed_USGS_8_1 | ecosystem: Environmental > Aquatic > Marine > Sediment | place: USA... | reverse complement strand
ACTAGTTGGTACAGACTCAATAGCTTAGTGAATGGTTACTGTTGTTTCATTTAGCCCAATGCATCACTGTAGTGCACAGGTAGTGCGAAACTACGTACCCGTATCATGTACCCCAGACCATGTACCCGGTACCCCGTAACCATGTACCCCATGCCCTCGAAACCAGGTACCACATACTCTAGAAACCATGTACTATGTATCCCTAGCTCGAAACTATGTACCCAGCACGTTAGATACCATGTACTTCTATCAGAAATTTGACCCAAAAAAGTGGAATAGCCCCAGTAATGTTTAAAAATTAAGCTAAGTCCTTGTGTTTTCAGTATAACACAACCTGGGAGAGACAAATTATAGAACCACTTTTGTGTTTAACTTTTCAAGAATCAATTTAAGACACAATGCATCGGATGAATTCCGCCGCTTTCATCAACTTTTTTTGTTACATTAGAATACCATGTCTTGACCCGGTATTGAAATTGAAAACAATAAACATAATTTTTAGGCTGAAAAGTCAAGGGTTTAATCTTAATTTTTAAACTTTAGTGGGTTATTTTTGTCAAATTAATGGTGGAAATGCATGGTTTTGAGGGTACAGCAGTGTACATAGTTTCGAGAGTGTGGAGTAACTGGTTTCGAGAGTACGAGGTACATAGTTTCCAGGGTACCGGGGTACAGGGTACGGGTACATAGTTTCTCACTACCCTGTAGTGCACACTGTCTTACTGTTGTATTTGATAATACTTGTGGCTTGTTCTTGTAGTGACCCAGAAAGCTCAAACTACATCTAAAATTTAAAGCGAAATAAATAAAGATGCCTCGCCCTGTGTCTGTTGTATGCTACATCTGTGGCAGAGAATTTGGCACCAAATCCATAAGTATTCATGAGCCGCAGTGTCTTAAGAAGTGGCACAATGAAAACAACAATCTGCCCAAGAACATGAGGCGAAAGCCTCCTGTCAAACCAGAACCATTGCCTGACATCGCTCTGGGTGGAGGTATCGGAGGAGCCAAGATTACTGCTGGTGGCAAATACGATATTAACAAAATAGATCAGATGAATGAAGCCGCATGGAAGGCTGCACAGGCTAATCTAGTGCCATGTGAGAACTGCGGACGCACCTTCCTGCCTGACCGATTAATGGTTCATTTAAAGAGTTGCAAACCAGGTAAGCCACTAAAACCCCTGAGCAGACCTGGAACAGCAACAATCACAAATCCTAAAATACTCAACCGAGAACAGATGGAGGATAATCGGTTCAGTAGTAGTACTCCTAACATGACACCCAGACCTCCGACCACACCGAGGGTGGGAAGAGCAGCTGGACCAGGAATTCCTCCTCCACCTTATACTGATCGTGCCACGCCTAACAACCGTAATGTCCTGAAGGCACCAGGTGAATTCAGTGAGTGTCAAACGTGTAAGAGAACATTCCTTCCTGGTCGACTAGAGCTTCATGAGCAATCCTGCCAACCCAAAGGCTCATCAATGCAACCACCATCGCAACCATCACCACCAAAGTCAGCAAGAGGGCATGGATTAAACAGAAATAACCACAATAACTGTCGCCCAAAAACGCCAAAGCCTCCTGCAGTAACTCCAACATCTACACCGCCTGGCAAAAGTACGACCTCTAAACTAGGAGATCCCGGAGTAGTATGCTACATCTGCGGGCGAGAGTTTGGTTCTAGGTCGATCGGTACTCATGAGTCGCAGTGCATGAGACGATGGACTCAGGAGAATAACAGACTGCCTGTACATGAACGCAAGGACCCGCCAGTGAAACCCCGATCAAACTCTGAAGACAGCTCACAATCCAGGTACAGAGGCTTGCTATGCAGGCATTAGTTTACATGTAAACAATATCACTGCATGTGTGTTTTAGACGCTAATAGATAAGATTGGGTGACAAAGGCCAATTTACATCATGTCATTTCCTCGCACTGAGCGTAAAGTGAATTGATGCATTGGTTAGTGTGTTAAAATGACTAGTGATGTTGAGTTCTTATCAGCACGAAATAAGAAATTAGAAGCGTTGGTTTCTCTATTACCAGGTTCGAACTGAATGAAAAGGCCAGAGAATCTGCATCCCAGAACAGTCTTGTGCCATGCAGAAACTGTGGTAGAAGGTTTCTGCCAGACAGGCTAGTAGTGCACTCTCGGTCATGCAAATCGGAAAGACCAGGGACCAGAACGTTATCGAGATCAAGCTTCGCTCACACAAGTATAGACGGTCCACCTGAGCCAAAGAGATTTAATGTGCGTATATGTATATACGCCTTATCTGCTTCGGTGTGGAAGCTATCCACACAGCTACCATCTTAAAAAACATCCGAACACTTTTAGTTTCGCTTAACATATGACTAAAGGCCAGAGTTGTATTATCAATTGAATCATTAATATGGCCACTTAATATTTAAATTTTAATTAAAGCTACTTTATTGGTTTGCTAAATTCTGTATTAAGCAGCAGGAAAACAGTAATTAAATTCTTCTGCTAAACAGTATAAATATAGTTCCATATGAAGTCCATGTTTGGGATGTTATGATACACATAACAACAACGTGGAGTTTATGTGGGTCAAGGTTCTGCTCAACGTATTGTAGATTAGTCGACCCTTAGATTGAAATATAAGATTCTGTTCTGTTGCATTCATTCAAAGCTGAGTTACCCTGCAATCCTTTAATACTGTAGTTTAGTATGTAGATTTTTGATCTGATTTGTAGCCTACCCCTCCACCTAAACGAGCGCCTGTGGTGCAGCGCCCTCCGACAGTAGTGTGTTACATCTGTGGCAGAGAGTTCGGTAGCAAATCCATCAGCATTCATGAACCTCAATGCCTGAAGAAGTGGCACATGGAAAATAAGAATCTGCCCAAAGGCATGAGACGACCGGAACCCAAAAAGCCTGAAATACGTCATATATCAGGTACCATTTTTCTACTCCATCACTTAGCCATCCTAATTAACGGACCTCCTAAGCCTGAGGCTTGTTGGAGCGATAGGAGCTAGGATTAAAATGAGGTGATCATACGCAGAGCGGGAGCACACCATGTTCAGGATTTGAACCCAGGTTGTCACTTTTACAAGTCTAGCGCTCTACCGCTGGCTGAGCTATCCGACTATCCCTGACAGACACCTCTGAAAAACCACCCTTCCTTCTTCTAAAACTATAGGCAAATTCTCACCACATGATGTGTAAAAATGAGTTTTGTTGACTTATCTCAACCATCATAAAACTACCTTCTCAGTTTAGTACCCAGATGTTTAAAGGGATAATTGCATTTGCCTAGTTGAATCACCATCCCTTGGTCAGACACCAATTTCTCAGTGTAGGTATGCCACAGCCATGCTTTCACCGGTTGAAATCAAGAGCAAGATGTCCCACGTGACATTGGCCCCGCCTACACGCTCCGCACTACACGCTAGCAATGAGAAAATCTGGCGTGACGGGAGTCGTAGTTATGTCTCCCGTTGTTAGTGAACGGGAGCATTTGTTGTTTTGTCAATATCTTTGTTGATATTCCCTCCCATTAAAATCTTTTTAACAGAAATACTTTTCAATATATTTACCACGCATTTCAGTACTTTTGCGAGACATATGACTCTTATTTAAGTCGGCAGCTTTTCGAATCACCGAAATGTGTTAAAAATGGAAGTACGTGGATTGCTTAGCCACTCATAAACAAGTGTGATTCTATAACTTCGCAGTACTGTTGCAATAGCTTCATCTGGGAGTCAAAGATCTATGGTTCGGTATCACATCTATCCAAGTCAATTCTTTTCAACTTCTATAGGTCTGATCTTCGAATATCCATGACTGAAGATGTAAAATCCTAATACAACCAAGACTAACATTTTTATCACTGCACTAGTGACTAGAAATGTTCACAATGGCCCTGGGCCGTTTCCGGTGTATTAATCACCGAAATGCATTTGGCAATTTCTGGTTTTTCTTTCTAAAGGTAGCTATGTCTTAGATAAACAGATATAAACCCCATCAATTCCTTTATCGTATGTTTTTGATGTATTTAATTCACAAAGAGTGCTTTTCATTTGAATGATTGTACGCAGTACGAGGGTAGACCGATCGGCACAGCGAAGAAAGTAATATCATTACATAGTAATGCGCCAACTTTGGACGGGTACTTGCAATTATCTCTTTAACATTAAGTCAGCATTATGGTGCTTCACCCTGAGTCACTGGGCTGAACGGGGTTAGTCATGGCCACAGTCAGCTTCTCCAACCCCTGCATCATTTTAAGCTGCCTCCTCAATGAAGTGAATATTATTATTGGGGGTGGGAATGGGTTGCTGTTGGTTGAAAGAAAAATAATAGCTGGTTCACACTATGCATTCTATCCATTGTGATTTCAAAAAAAAATATACCTCGCCCATGCCATGGTTGAGCAACTTACATGGTTAATAAAAAAACCTACCAGTTAGTGTCACCAGGGTATAGAAAAGATTCATTCAATTTTACAGACTGCAACTCCATGACACCGCTGCTTTGTATAATAGGCGAACAACACAAAAGCTTACGCAACTAGATGTATGTGTATATAAGGCTTGTTTATATGGAGTTACCAGGCGTAGCTGGTCAATATTGCCTTCCGCCATCATTGCACTATGTATGAAAAGTAGATGGGACATTTATACCATCGAAAGGCCCCCTAAAATGGTTGCATGTGTAACACTGAAAAACGGACAATAACAGGAAGGTTAGGTTTCCTCCAAACATGCTCATCAGGATGTGTGGTGGGTGCAGCAGTTTTACCCAAATCATTCTCAATGGACTGTCTTGTTTGATGCTAGTTTCTGTTTCATTGGAGTCCTCACTGCACAAATTACGCAATGCCGTCATGAGCCATATTTGAGGTCAGGTATGCGGGCATGAGTGAGGGAATAAAACTCCACACGGTGTGCCAAAAGCCTTTAACTCTATGATTCAGCCGGTAAAATTATGGATAATACACGAGATACAATAAAAGCATGATGACACAGTGTCATAAAGAAATGCAAAAATACAGACCAATAGATCTGCAGAAATACATTGTTTTGGACAGTTGGTTGCTTGAAAGCCACCTGCAATAAATGCCGACCCACACCCCCTTGGACATCCTTCCATGCTCCGGCTGCAATTACTATTAATACTTATACCCCAATCTCCCCTATGTCATTAAGTGGAGAAGTGTTATACCAATCTAACAGGGGCTTTGGGTTGTACATCAATCTATGAGGGCTCTAGCTTGTTGGTTGATTAGCCAATCACACGTAGCTATGACTTCACGATTCAATGTTCATGGTCTGTTGTTCTCAATTTCAGCTGATAGTTCAAGGGATGGTATCCGAACATACAAAACCAAACCAATCAAGTGTGTAAAAATAAATGGAAAAATACTGAGGCTGTTTCAACCAAACACACTGCTGTGTTCAGTTGAAAGTAGAAACTGCCAAAATTTCTGCAGCATTTTAAAATGATCAGTAGGCGAAATGGCTGTACGCCTGCATGTACACGCTATAGCCAATGGCCAGGGCGAAAGGGTTGTTAGAGAGTCAACTTGTATCGCCAACAGTGTAACAGAGGTGGGGCGCCACTTCTCTTTCTCATTGCCTCAAGCTTCCGCTGGTCTGAAGAGTTTTTAACCCTATTCTGTTATGTACTACAGCGAATATGTATGAACGAATGTACTGTGATGGGGGTTATATTAATGTTACATTATCAAAATTCTCTAATTTTCTATTGTTCTACTCAGGCATTTGTTCGTCCTATTAAATGGATCTCCTAGCTTGTTCGAGCGGTAAGGGTGAGAAATGATGGTAGGAGCTCTTTTTTCACAATGGGCGCTCAGAATGACCGGGATCTGAACCCAGGGTCTTTGGAAGATGAGCCAAGCGATCTAGCCACTGAGCTATCCCAGCTATCCCTTATTCATGTACCATCCCATAATATTGTTATGACCTTGGCATGTCCCAGAGCTTCCACTCATTACGTTATCTGTTCTTTTCAGGGTCAGGGTCATACGACACGGCAGCCAATGAGGCTGCGTGGCAGTCTGCCCAGGCTAATCTGCTGCCTTGTGATAACTGTGGCCGCACATTCCTACCAGACAGACTCCTCGTTCACCAGAGAAGCTGTCGCCCTGGTACCGGTAAAAGAGCTGGCAGCAGAGCAATGACTAGAGCTCAGATGGTCACACCAAGACTTCACTAACAGAATGGCTAAATACTGTGTGCCTTCAGTAATTTATAAAGTGTCCGAGTGTCCTACTATAACCATCTCAGGGATCAAGTGAGATTCAAATCACTCGCAACAAGCTCCACGCTATCTTGTTGTTAGATTGAACATCAAAACTACGCGAACATTTATCTATATTTTATTAGACAGTTTATCTAGTCAAAGTTCTATATTGAAGTATACAAAATAAAATCTTCTGATTGCGCATCAAATATTCTCAAATCCAGCTTCTGGTCAATATTTGAGTACACTAAGCTTGACTCTTCCTCCTTCGTATTCTGACGGTGTATATGGAGAAATTGGCCTTAATTTGACTCAGCATTTCCTGGGGTGAGTCATACTCTATAGAGAAACTAACTCTATGCGTGGGCCGTCTTTATGTAATGTCGGGATCCCTAACCGATGAGGGTGTTTTTGCCCAAACTGGGAATCGAACCTGATCCCAGATCTGAGTACGCTATCCGCCAACCCATAGCATCATTTTTGTATGATGACACTGTATAAAGTGGACAGTAACGCAGGTGTACTCAACCTGTGGCTCAGCTAGTCTACAAGTCTCTGATTGGCTATTGATCCGATGTAGGCATCCATAACGTCATAAGGCGCTTTTCACTCCATCAGGCGTCCGGTCCGCCTCAGAGCAAACACTGCGCACTGCGTGATGACCAAGCACTGTCTGAGGACCTGAGCGTGTGGAAACAGAACCAACAGCACAATAATAACACCACTACACTCATTGTTGCTCACTGAATAAGTACCTTTTCATGGTCTATGACACTATGCCAATACATGCTGACTTGGCATATTCAATAAACGCTTGGTGTATCTTTTCTTACAGGTAGCAAAGGAGCACGGAATACCGTTCCTAGAGACTAGTGCTAAAGCGAATGTGAATGTGGACCAAGCTTTCATGGAGGTTGCTCAACACATCTTGGATAAAATGAATAAAGTAAGTGCGGACTATTGAATGTTACCACTCTAGCCGCTCAGCCACAGTATCAAATGGTGTTGCCTAGTTAGCGATCGGTTTTCTGGGTGTCATAGGCAGCTTTCAGGCCCAGTTTATCTCCGTCCTGGTGACATTGTATCATCTAAACACCCATTACAGTTTGTTTTTGGTCCAGCAAATTTGTGGCCAACGTGTAACCAGTGACACAACTAGCAGGTTCCCCTTTGGGTAAGGAAATAGGATTCATCCACTCCTGATTCCATTCATGTGTCTCTGAGCCAGACTGTTCAGACAGCTAGATGTATTAGAATTGGCCACAGAAAATTTCTATAACTTGTTTACCCGCTTATCCTAATTTGCATGCTTTCTCTATCAGCCATTGTCAGTCCGTGGTTGGACTTCGGCCTTCCTCCTCGCTGTCCACAGGTTGTGTGGTGTCATTGAGGGGAGATTGAGCCATTTTCTGCCACGCTGGCTCAGGACGGGTTTGCATGCTTGGTGGGCTAAAATTCAGTACTGTTTACCGTCCGTCCGAGTGACACACATCGTTAATTATACCCGCAGTATGTTTAGTGATAGTCATTGTCTTCATCTCTGCTCTCCCTATGTGTCTGGCTATTCTTTACTAGTAGTGAACACTGGCTCCCTCCGGGCTATTTAGTCATATGACTTGGTTTTCTCTACTTGAGATAGATCTTATTTTGTCACATGACTTTGTAGGCACCCGGACAGCAGAAGAATGCCGGAGATCCTGTGGATATACAGAGTCATTCGTCATCCAAGAAGGGGTGCTGCTGATAATACTTTCTAGCATAGATCTTCACTATAACCGCCATGGTGCTGTTCTCAGCGCTCCCACTGACTGTGTCCAGAAAAATAGTATACGTGCAGGTTTCTGAAACTACGGTTTAGTAAAGGGAGACAAATCGTGACTTTCTCAGTCACCAAATAACTCTATTATATATATTATAAAGATTGTAATAATAAAACCTGGTCGTACCTCCAGACTGCGTGCTTTCTCCCTTGTTGGGATTCGGATCGCCCAGGAGGCCCACCCAAAGAATGCTAACTCTATGGGGTAAGCCATGGATCATCCTGAAAATGGGCGATTGGCTATCCATTAGCTATCCATGTAAAACAAGATGATATTGTCTCATGAATCATCACCAAACCCCTTCACGCGTACTCACACTTGAAATGTAAAGCTTATATCTAAGATTTCGAGTTGGGCTAATTTTAACGCGGGCCAAATTCTTTCACACTTCACTTTTGTGTTCTATGTAAATGAAGGGCAGGTCCCAAAATACTGCCGGGTGTATGTTTAGCAGATCATAACTATTTATATAAGGGGTTTGTGGCGTAACATGAAGTTCAACTAGGGTTGTAAATGGTTGGTGCAGTCCTTGATGTAGGGTTCATGTAATCCGTGATAAGTCTTGTATTTGTGTGGCTTATAGTGTGTACATTGGCATATCATGGTATGGTTATTAGCACACTTTGCTCTTGGGGAGATAATTAACCAGATTTTCCACGCACCCATCACACCGATGAGACATCATTTGAGGTTGTCATCACCAACATATCAGGTAAGCTTCTATTTCCTGCTTAACAATTTCACATTTTTACTTGTTAAATGTTATTGCTTTTTAACTACCTTGTTTTGTTTGAATCATAGAGTTATCCTCTATCTCTGGAATGTGTTCGTGGTAGAGAAAACCTTCTATTATTATGGGTTCAAATAACCGCCATTGTCATTGTCATGGTAAGTCGTCACAATCCCATTGCTGTACGAAGGCCTCCCTTGTGTTTGGCTATGCGCATGTAGCGCTTCATACGAATGAATCAGCACTGTTTTTTTGGAGCAGAGAGAGTTTTCTCTGTTCGCCCAGCGGGGAATAGGTACTCGACTGTATAAGACATCATTACGGTTTTTTAAAATTTCAATTTGAGCATTTTCATTTCGCACGGAAGCAGTTTTTATTTACCTGTCTCTGTATCTTTGGATAGGATGATATCGTATCTGATCTTACTCTCGCTGCCTGGCATAATGTCAGCAGCTTTTGAATCTGTTCAGTCAGGAGCTCAAGTAAACTTTACATGTACACTGGCTGCCACAGAGTCCTTAGTCTGGACTTATATACCATCCACATCGCCACAGAGCCATACAGTAATCGCTTCAGGTTTGTATGACTGACTCAAGTTGAAGAGGCAAGATTACTGTTATCTCAGCTTTGGTGTTAACCCAGCATTGTTGTTAATCCAGCATTGTTGTTAACCCAACATTGTTGTTAACCCAGCATTGTTGTTAACCCAGCATTGTTGTTAACCCAGCATTGTTGTTAACCCAACATTGTTGTTAACCCAACATTGTTGAATTTGTGTTGGTAAATTTTAGCTTAGATTCCTAGAATAAGGCTTCTGTTTGGGTTATAAAAATCCCATAGACAAAAAGAGAATAATTTACTTGTGGCTTGTAGCTGTGTCACCCAAAGCCTTCTGACTATCACTTGCTAATGCTTGATTATCTCCCCCTTGTCGACAGCTGAGATTTCCTTCTCATTTAATGGCTTTTTTGCATCCAATATATTTTGATTACAGGAAGGACTAAAAAAGGTGGCTATGCCACCAATGGCCGTTACTCAATCTACTCTTCTGAAGGAGCAACTACAATGATGATCTCAGACGTACGGCTATCGGAAGAGGGCACTTACTCCTGCCTTAAATTCCCTGGTGACGGCGCGGTCACTGAATGGAACCTACAAGTAATAGGTAAGCACATGTTTCCTTAGCTGGCTAACTACAATGCCAGTTGAGCTAATATTCTTCACTAAAAGTGTAAACAAGTTCATAGGAAAAATACTGATTTGTGGGTTAATGAATGTGAAATTTGTAGTTATTTACGCAGTTCTCTCCGTGCATCATATATGTAATATATACTGGTTATGCTATTCTTATCACATCTAGTGTTCAACCCATACAGACATATGCAGCATTTCTCCCCTAATGAGCAATTAAAATAAATTCACCTTTGCTGATTTCAAAAGGCCGTGCTTTTAACCCGGGCTTTTGGCTCGGGCTTTAGGCTCGGCTTAACATCAAAGGCTCCGCACTTCCGCCGAGCCTGGCCGAGCCGAGCCTGGCTGAGTAGCACGGGTCCCTATCATTA
>Ga0224511_10004842_pt1 | contig 10350 bp, 9 predicted proteins | sample SF_May12_sed_USG_2_FD_169988 | JGI IMG/M metagenome (GOLD analysis project Ga0224511, IMG submission 169988) | Sediment microbial communities from San Francisco Bay, California, United States - SF_May12_sed_USGS_8_1 | ecosystem: Environmental > Aquatic > Marine > Sediment | place: USA... | reverse complement strand
ACAATGAACCAACATATATCCCGTTAAACACGGATATATAACAACTAGCTAAAGCCAATAGAGTGGTTAAAAGGAACAAAAACATGAGTTTGCATCAGGCCTAGCAGTGACTGGACAATGGGAACCTTGGGATTACAGGATAGCAGGTTGAGTGCTGGACTGGCAACCATGAGAAACTGAGTTCGAATCCTGATCATGGCAAGCCTGACAATGCGGTCGGGCATTGATGCTGTCCCACACGTGGTGCTCTACGCTAAGGCGTCAGTGAGGAAAAAACAAGTATCTAATCCGGCAGCTTTCAGGGAAGTCATCAGACGAAAACATATGGCAAGCTTGAGGAACAGTACCGTGCCTGAAAAAGGAACAGATGTTGATGCAGCATCTGGGTGTTTTGCTCAAAAGTTATAATTTATATTGAATTTGCAGATAGCCACAATCCATGGCTGAAAGCTGGTTAACACTAGGTACTAGATTGGGACATATTGAAATGAGGAATCAGGGGAAGAAAGCCATGGGTTGGTTATTCAGAATAATTGATAATTGAGGTTGATGCGAATAGCTTTGACAACCTGGCCTTAAATTGTATCAAAATCATGTTTGGGATGTGGGCAATTGACAATGGATGAATATACTTGACAGTCAATGACACCGGTCTATCAGTTTGAGTATCAGTCTATCACTCTCTATGCATGCCCCTGCGTAGGCATTGGATTGAACGGTGGGTCACCAGTACAGTCAATAATTTAAATTTTAATTCAATAAAATAAATTTTGCACTGTGTAAACTGGTGTTTATTAATATTAGTTATTACCTACTTGTTATCCAAGTAGTAAATAGTAAGTAACAAGTTGTATCCGATTCTAATACAGTAACAAACAACTCACAACAGCCAGTTTTTGGCATGATGATACTGATACTGCTAGAAACTCAGACTCAGAGTCACAGTCAGATGTACTATAATAATTATAATCATTATTGAAATACTATGTGATTTATGTGAAAATGTTCACACGGTTCACTGTTCATTAGTGTTCAGTGAGGAGCAGTGAGTATGTGACATAAATCATGATAAACTCAAACTGAGTGATGTAATATATTATAACTTGTAATATAAGTTAAGTCATGAATGATGGAGATGACTGATGAGACGATAACGGATAAAACTAAAACAGTAAAATTAAAAGTCACTTCACTCACAGTACCATTACACCTACAAGTTACATTAAAAGTAAGTGTAACTCACTAACTGTAACTGTAAGTTACAAGTTACAGTGAGTCACTGAGTGTGACTGTGACTCACTCACAGTCACAGTCACTCCTTAGTCACTGACGCGAGTGACTGTGAGTGTGACTGTGAGTGTGAGCCACACTCAGTGACTTTCTCACTCGTATCACGTATGGTAATTTAGTGAGTCACTTACTCAGGAGTTACTACTGACTTACTCAGTTCCTGTTAGTTACTAGTTAGTGTTACTCTTATTACTGAGTTACTCAGTTGAGTTACTTACTAACTTAGTCACTTAGAAGTTAGACTAGAGTTACTTAGTAGTTACTAGTTACTAGTTACTAAGTTAGTGTCAGTTAGACTTAGAACTAGAAGTTAGTGAGGTTACATTTAGATTTACACTTACACTTAGCTTACAGACTTGGTTATAACGTATACGTGCAAATTACTCAAGTTACACTGACTGTAGTGTAGTGCAATGGTCACTTATGATGATGCCTGTGAAAGACGGTGATGCTTAGCACTAGCGGTAATTATCCTGGTGCAATGACTGATGTCTGATGAGCGCATGCTACCGCAAAACTTTCTAAAACGGAACAGGAAACGAGGTCGACGAGCACTCACTGCATAGAGTTATCCTTCCTATAACTCTGTACCGGAGGGGTAACCAGGTAACCAGGGTAAGGTACAAAAGCGACAGGAATAAATGTCGACTGAGAAAAGAATAAAAATAGACACGCTATTGGAACAAAAGGCGGCATAATTGAGGAACAAGACTCATGAGGGAAGCAAGGGCGGCAATGCAATCAATTTGTGCAAACGGATACAGCCCCATCAGTGTCATACAAACATATATTATGACATGTACATGGTAGCCTACATATATAAAGGGTTACAGCCCAAGAATACCAGCAACGACGTCATGTCTTACATGTAGTAGGGCAGTGGAGTATACACTGTAGTACTACATGTACATGTAGTGTGTAAAAGTACTCCTAGTGTTCTACCCGGTCTGGGGGCTTGTCTGGTTGCGTACACATTGACTCCGGGGCATGGCTCTCACCAGACTGTGCCTAGATGGGCTAGAACTTCAGACTCCTCTGAGTGCCTAAACTGACCTACAGGTCCAACCAACTGCTTCCCAAGCACGACCTGAAGGAGAGAGAGAGAGTGTCCACGGGGATGGGACAGTATCAACTTACGTTGTATACAGTGTCCACACGGCGTAGCTTGCTAGAGTTAGTAATCCCAGATACACTTTACACCATAGGCCGGTAGATATAATCCCGGTCTAAACTGTTTGTGTAGAATTGTCTGTGGCTAGGGATCTCCTTACAATACACCGTTGTCGTCCCGTCTCCTACAACCGATGGGTTATAGTTGTGAGTCCTCACTCATTATCTAACTGTCTTAGTCCGTCATAGAGCTCGTCAGGTTCCTCTACATATAGCTGGCAGTCTCGCTATGTATGTAGTTTAGTTTTATTCCAGTCACTCTCGCACCATTCTCTCCATTCTCTTTCACTATAATTCTTATTATAGTCATATCAAAATCATACAACAGGCTTGGCGTTCGTGGCTTGAAAAGCGGCTTCAAGTTGTCTGATAGATTGTTCTACCATATTTTACTCTGTTGAATCGGCAAAAATCTTCTTATGTTTCCAATAGTGTTTGTAATCTCTGTAGAACCCGTAAAGGTCACATTCGACACTGCGCGTTCAACCCCGGTTTTTGAGGTAGACTCATTTTGAGAGAGCTTGGGAGGTTGTCTTCTCGTTGCGACGCGAACTGCGTGACCAATCAGATCACACACATCCCCGGATGGTCATCCATTGCAGTGTTTTGAACGGTCCTTTTTTCTGCGCCGTGATTATTTCGATCTGCGAGTGAAACTGAAACTCTCTACGTGTTCTAATCCGTCAGTAAAAACTTAGGAAAATTAAGTCTGTCCTTTCCGTACTAGAGTAAACAGGCCGGGGACTTTGAAGTTTGACTCGGTCAGAGTCACGACCCAATGAATGAATGAGTCTGACTCTGAGAGCTGTCAGATGAGATGACTCGAGATTCCGAGTCAGAATTGAGAATGAGCAACTGGGACTCAGAGTCGGTCGTAACGATGAGTCCGTTGTACGAGTCATCCCGCTGACTCTCAGTCCTAGTGCTAGGTACTCGGTGACTGACTAGCTTACTTCAGTCCCGCCATGTACTGATGTAGTTGGTGACTTGACGCTTTGGACGTTTGGACTTTGGAGTTTGGTGCTGTTGAGTTGTCAACTCCGTTAATGATTAGTCAATGTCACTCAATGACTCATGCCATGGTCACTCTGGGTTTAGATTTGGATCATTAACTTGAAGTTTTAAAATTTAAATCCGCTTTTTGAATTATAACTAATGAACTATTCTTCGTTTCAGTGTCAATGTGATTGGAGAATAAGTCCCCAATCGGGAGTCAGACTCGGTTTGATTTCTACGTTTCAGTTCAAACTTGAGACCATCATTATGCCAGTACTTGTACACTACTCCGTGTCACTGTCGGTCACTGTCAGTACTCACTAGCCATCATCGCCTGTCCCGTGTTGTTGCCTAATTTCAGAGTCAGATGAGCCGGGGGAAGTTAAAAATGGCCGTGGCCTTTTTGCTGCTGGTGGTGGTCAAACCAATAGGTTCTCACAGTTCCAAGCTGATTCAATCTGTTTGCCAATGTTTCCGCATTGTGGTTCTTTTAGTATCGGCCCACGTAGACCACTACCACACGCCAAACTCTGTGGTGCTAACCTGAAGATAGGCACCTGCCATGTAAACTTTTCGGTCTAGTAGCCGAATGGCGTTTGTTTTTAACTTTTCCCGACTATAGCGATGAGCCTTGTTTCAAAACAAGCACCAGCACTACCAACTAGGCATGTTGTGATTATCACTCTAATCTCTAAACAGGCTTTTCATGCGATTTACATGCCAGAGTATGTGATGTTTTAGCGACACGAAAATGGTGAAGATTTTCATTGGAAATCTCCAGGAGGGCGCGAGGTCAACAGAACTTCGACAGATGTTCGAACGGTATGGAAAGGTGGCAGAATGCGATGTCCTTACAGGATTTGGATTTGTGGTAAGTATATCATGTACCTACTCAAAATTTGAAATTTCTTGTAAGAAGATGAGTTCTCCGCCTGCTAACAAATTCACTACTAATATATTGCAGCACATGGACCATGATGATGACGCCAATGCTGCTGTTAAAGGTCTGGATGGTGCATTCTTTGGTGGAGCAACAATTAAAGTGGAGGTTTGTGTCAAATGGCCAATCCTGCCAATGAAATAAGTGTATAGTCCAGAATATGATAAAAAATCACCTCTGTCAAGGTCTACGTTGCTCTGAATTCTACCTCGATTAATAGCAACATATAGTCTTCAAGCAAAACAGATCTTTTGTCTGTTTGGCAACGCTGAGAGCATTTAGTAATTCTCGATTTAAATGTAGCATCTAGGACATTTTTCCAGTGTTACCAGTGCGAAGTATCCAATAAAGCTTTGTAATGTTGCAGCTGTCACATGGGAAATCTGGCCGCGGAGGCCGCGGTGGTGGTAGAGGAGGGTTTGACCGAGGTCGAGGGCGTGGCAGGGGAGGTTATGATCGATCATACGACTCGTACAGCTCGTGAGTATTACAGTTTACGATCGTTTGGGGGGGGTATTCTTTCTCCGGATCTGCAGAGGTGACAGTCGACGGTTCATTTTACAGTCGCGGTGGCTACCGTGATGACTATCGAGAAGACTACCATGGCTACAGAGACCCGTATTACGCTCCGCGCGAGCCAAGGGCTGATCCATACACCCGTCATGACCCATACTCCCGAGGAGACTCGTACAGCCGCCCAGACCCGTACTCTAGACGCGCACCTCCTAGGTAGGTGGTTAGATTTTACAATACCTATTTGTGTCCAATGCACGTTCACAGAAGTAACAACCGCATCTCCTCATCTGTAGCAACCGTCCATTCGGCAAACACAGGTAACAATCGTTTCTTCCTTCATATTTGTTTGCTTGTGTTAGCCCTTAGCGGCCGGTTGTGCAACGATTCAAACTGTCTCCTAGCTCGTATATTTAACCGTTGATAGAGATCCATACGCCCGACCAGATCCGTACGAGAGGAGACCCGCTCCATCATATGGTGGCCGCGATCCTTACGCTCGACCCGTTGACCCGTATGCTTCCTCGTATCGAGACAGGAGTCCGGTAGGCCGTTACCCAGCGCCATACGGACGCGCGGCGTAAGTATTCATCTCTCTCGCTGTCAGCGACGGTGGCCACCGTTTTGTCGGTGAATGTTAACCGCGTCACCGTAAACCTGATTGAGAACGACCAAAGAGGCTTCGCAGTTCTGTGAAACATTCGTCGGGAGTTCATGTCGCCAAGTCCCTTCCTATGCCAAGTTATAATCGCGACCAGCGACTGCTTGGTATCGTTATTGTATTGTCCACTGACCACACATGTATCACAGTGGTTTATATCACTCTGTGCTGTCATTCGAAACCGTCATGAATAGTCGGTTCGCTCCTCAGCCTCATAACCTGTCAGCAGCACTGTTTCGTTATGTAGCTCGCCGCAGATGAGACGATACTAAACGAGATGAACGAGATAAAGGAGAATCTGTAAATATTACCACGAATCATCCGCCGGTCCACGCCACGTACAGCTCACTCATTTTAAACATTCTGTATAAACTATCAAGCTCGCCACGAACTGCTCGGATTAATTGATGGGTATATCGTGAGATATCAGTAGTATCGCTAGCTTGTTCTTAACGACTGTGATTGCCATCAGCAATACACTTCTCTGTGACTTTGGTCCGCCATTCAGTCAACAAAAGCGATCGATCCTCATTGAACTTCAATTATTCCTTAGTCAAAAGTTGTATTTTTGTCGAAAGTACAAAAAGTCGAGAATAAATCCTCTTCGTCCATAAACATCTATCAATATGTGGTGAACGATGCGTATTCCAAGTCTGCATGATTCGTATATATTCCAACTCGCGTGGTAATCCTACAACATATCATTCAGCGATACTAGTAAGGCATTATGGCGCTCACCAAACTCGTCTTCGTTAATGGAATCGGGGTGCTGACCGTGATTAATCTGTCATATTACCAGTAAAGCTGTGTGATGGTAATCGTATGGCATCCTCAATGTGTAATTGAATATTCGTATACACCTCACTGGTTTTGATAACCGGCGGTCATGAAAAGGTTGATAATAATGAGCCTCACTGTGAGCTATTAGATTATGGAACAAGTAAACAATTGTGCACAAAAATCAATGTTAAACATCGTCGTGTGGTGCAAGAGGTTATCATTAGTTACGGTCCTTGGATATAGTCAACAAATGATTTTGAATGAATCTAGCAAAGGCGCCCCAGAGATGCTTAACCGGCTTTAGTATATTGCTGTCGGCGTGAAGATCTTAAACTATCCATACTGCGAGTGATAATTTCCATGCAGCCCGGAGGAGGTATGGTCCTGCCACACTATAGCTAATTCACAGATTACCTAACATAAAGATCTCTTCCTATTCGCAAAAGCTGTTTCATGCGAAGCGCATGATTCTAGCATGATAAATAAAATCGCCAATCTGCACTGTATACATGTGCTTGCCACCGTTCATTACAACTCGTTCGCGAATCGCATATTTCACATATCGCAAGATTGTTATTGTTTGGCAAGCTGCTCAATCACATATCAGAGAGGTTAAGATCCAAACGGTATGGTAAAACGGTTTTCTCTAACCATTGGCCCAACATAACCATGGTGCGTAGAGAGGTCAAGATACCACGTTTCAGCGTAATGGCCAACGAAAATTTTCGAGAAATGACAAAAACTACCACAGCGCTAGTACTCAAAGCGCTTGTTGGGAAACTCGACTCAATTTTGTCAAGGGTTTTGGGCCCCACTGGACACCAATATCTGAATGAATAAAGTCAGATATGTTGGTTAAGGCTCCGAACAAGACGTCCGAGTAGGTTTCACCGAGGGCCACAGTGAGTAGAACAAGATGGCAGTAATAGGAGTTGTAATCTTTAGAGAATCCTACCGGTTGTGCTAACAGTTGGGATTGGGAATCGTCTGGGGTGTAGTTTTGGTCACATGACACGCATATTTCAATTACGTATTTTGCGCGGAAATGTAAACGTTGCCGGTAACCATTTGCATTTTGAAGGGTTTATGTCGCGGTCGAGTGTAGACGCACTTTCGGAGTTGTGTTCCCCATTCTTAAAGGGAGGAAACTTTGCATTCATTGCGGCGATAGCGAGTGGTCTTTTTCCAAGAACGAATATCGGCCATTCAAATAACTACGGCCCGAATGGTCCCAATAGAAAGAAAATAGACTCTAATTTCTAAAACTTAGTAACCTCTCTAATAACATTGTGTAATATTGGAGAAAACCGAAGTTCTAAGAAGTGCTTTGTCGGTTTTCCCTAGCCTTAAATAGAGGCGCAATAATGGCACTAACACTCGTTAACAGGTGACAAACTGCATTCTGAAACCCTATTTCTATATTTTTGTTGGAACATTTTCTCTATTCAGGCTTGTGTAACTACAGGTCTAGTATACATCTACTGCAAGAGGATTTTCCAAACATCCGTGCATAAGCTGAGCTGAGAAATCAATGCAAACACCAACAGCTCTGTGTTAATTTCCTATCTCGAGGCCAATTCTGTTGCGTTGACGGTCTGAAAAGTATGTCGCCGAGGGCTCTAAATATGCGCATTGGATAGGGCTGTATCTAAGCTTCCATTTGAGCTGGGTATTGGGCCTGTTTGTTCATGGTAGGCATCAGAATCTGGAAACCAGAGAAGACACTTTTGGCCATGACATAACCCCTTTAAGTTTTCTAATGTTAAGTCCTGCAAGCCCTTGGTTAAACATTGTCGTTAAATATGAGACCAGAAAAATTCATCTCTTACTCAGCATACAGGGTGACAGCCAATTATACCTAATTTTTTATTCAGTCAAATTCTTATTTGAAGAGACGGTTTGGGAATGGTGTTCCGGCACTTGGATCATACAGGGATGCCTGGTTCAGTTCCAGTTTGTTATTTTTGTTTTACTCTCGTCACTTTCTGGTCACTCTACTATATAAAGAGACCTATCTGTAAGGGCACACCAGTGTAAGCAGAGAGCGCGCTATGACACATCCGGAGAAACACCCGAGTAAAAAAACAATGGGCCAATTTCTGCTTACCCCTGACATTGATTAGTATACTAAAGAACGCTGGCGGATAAAGTTTTTCAGCCAAAAATATTCTACTAACAACTGAATAATTTGGTTCCGTCCATCCGTCAAAGGCCATTTGGACCTGAGAATAAGCTGGCTTATAGCAGAAACACATGTATTATTCAGGTTATATGAGGTGATTATCATTAAGACCTTGCTTCTAAAAAATGGAAACAGGCGATACTATAGCAATATTGTTAGCCATGTCGTATTTCAAGATTAGGATGACCGGTGTGGATACTGTCAGTAAGAAAACCTGCCATATTTTTATCCAGGTCTGTAAATCAATCATATTTTGTATATTGGCATAAGGGGCCGTTGATGTTATAATACCCAGTTAAATTTGAGTACCAAATAGTGATTAGCTCAAGTGTTGTACTTGACTGCAACAGGATTGGAGGTTTTGTATTACAGTATCCGCCCTTATTTACAGTAGCCCTCTACGTGTTAAACGTCAACTTTTAACAAGGGGTAGCCTTTTTAAACTTTTGAGACTCTGAAATCTGTATTATGCGATTGGCGCAATAAAAGTATTGAGTGTCTGAGCTCGCTCCATCACTCATTCACTCCACTTTCTATTCAGATTTGTGTCCCAGAGTGTTCTGAGGGGTTGCTGCAGTGAAGTTTATCAATATCGAATGGCCGGTAGTTGCCAGGGTTTGTGACTGCCTTCAACGCATGACTTGAAGCTCTGGCAATGGTCTCGATTCAGTATCCGATCTGCACCTAACTGATGCGACCCAATTATCAAAACAATGTATAGAGTTATGCCGTGCCATCCCTGGCTTCCCGCAGCCGTCTGTTAGCTCATCCCCCACTTATATGAATTGTTTGCACTTTTGATTGCCCGTGTTTGAGTGTATGTCATCACTAACTGTCCTTTGGTTTTGACAGATAGACGAGGCAGTGTGAAATGGCTCTCCGGCTGTGTCGACGTCTCGCTCTCATCGTCATAGCGATATGGATTCTTCTGGTAACCTTTCCTCTGCTTGTAGACCATCCGGAGTCTCTGGATCAAGTAAGTGCATAAATAATTCTATGGTACTTGTCTTATGGGGTTACATTTATCTGAATACTGATGGACTGTATATGCGTTACTAGCTACCATTGGTAGCCTACTAATAATGATTTCATTAGAATTGCTCAGAACAGTGAAACAGTCTGACTTTTCAAAGGCTGTTCTCGTGGTGTCTGAAGTTTCGGTAATGGTTTTGCGTAATCTAGGCAGTTTATTGAAACCCTCTCACTGGAATGAAGTGCATTTATAGGGGTTAAGCCACTGTCAAGTGTAGACGCCCTTTCAGAGTTGTGTTCCTCAGTCTTAAAAAGAGGCAACTGCGCATTCATTGCAGTGATAGCGAGTGGCCTTTTTCCAAAATGTGAATACCGGTCATTCGAATAACTATGGCCTGGCCTGAATGGGCCAAATGGAAATAAAATAGTATCTAATTACTAAAACTTAGTAACTTAATGATCTTCACTCCCTCATAATATCGAGCAGAACTCAAAATTGAACGTAATGTCGGAAAAAAATTAAGTTATATAATTTTTGTTGCACATTTTCTCTAATTCAGACTTGTGTAGCTGCAATTCTAGTATCCACCCTCAAGAGATTTTTCCAAACATCAGCGCTTAAGCCGAAAAATCAGTGCAAACACCAACAGCTCCGTGTTAATTTCCCATCTTGAGGCCGATTCTGTTGCGTAGACGGTTTGGAAAATGCATCGCCGAGGTCTCTAAGTGTGCGCAATGGATAGGGCTATATCTAAGCTTCAATTTGAGCTAGGTATCGGGCCCATTTGTTAATGGTAGACTTCAGAATTTGAAAACAACTGCAGAAACTTTTGGCCTTGGCTTAAC
>Ga0224511_10004840_pt1 | contig 10351 bp, 8 predicted proteins | sample SF_May12_sed_USG_2_FD_169988 | JGI IMG/M metagenome (GOLD analysis project Ga0224511, IMG submission 169988) | Sediment microbial communities from San Francisco Bay, California, United States - SF_May12_sed_USGS_8_1 | ecosystem: Environmental > Aquatic > Marine > Sediment | place: USA... | reverse complement strand
GAATTATATAAAAGGAAGGATCTTGTGGAAAATATAAAAATATAAATATTAATGCATGATAAGCCCCAAAATGATTGCGCCGGCTTATCCATGACCTCATCCAGGGTCTACCTTATAGTCACTGCGCTCTAAATTGTTGATATGCACTTAGAAACAAAATTAAACAAATAAAAGGAACAATCTCTTTCTCACTATGTTCTTTCATTCTGAGGGAAATGCATTATAAACCCTTCAACAGGTGATACACAGTACACACTGATGACAATAAACAGGTGTGGGATAGCAATTGTTGCCTTAATGTATTCATTTCTAAAACATTTGCGAGCAACTTGGTTTGCAGAGATTGCCTTAGTGTATACATTCCAAAAACAATGGCATGCTACAGTTGCCCTAGTGTAAACAGGCCTTTAGGCAACAATTGCGGTTTAAAGGCTTATAATTTATACCAGTGGTCTCATGAAGACCATAAGTTCTTGTTGTCTTAACAGATTTGAATTAAATTCGAAATACTAACTGAACACTTGTGTTTTATAAAACTCCTGCGTGACACGAATCTTAAATGTAGGCATGATGATAATTCGTATATGCGATTTATGAATCCAAATGAATAACATTTGCAATAAAGTGTCTATCAATGAGCATATCTCAATAACTGACGCGAAATGTATCAACTAAGCTATAGTAAACCTGGTATTAGAGGGCTATCATCGAACATTACTTTCCTTGATCAAATTGTTGTATCTAGATTAATATCCGCTCGTCCATTTTGGTCTAACTACTGGCCTGCCTCAGATATAAAATCTGTCATAAATCTTCATCTTGCCCTAGCACGAGCGCATCGATTCCCGCCAATTTAACGGGCGGAAATTGTATTAACTAGTCGTGTATCCAACAGGGACCGCTTGCCCGTGAGGTGTCGGCAGTCACAATAGCTCCAGTCGCGTCCTCACAGCGGGGACCCGGCGGGCGCACCGGCAAAGGGGCTGCTTCTATTGTCATTTTCAGCTTATAACTGCAGTGTAGTTTTTCATCCTTGCGTGTCGCTGTCAGCCACACAGTCAACAAATTACCATGCTGGCACATCCGGCATGCCGACTGAGTAGTTTTGTTTATGTTGGATTCGATTACGCCCATGCATTCATCAGCCATTTAATAACAATGTGATGGTGAATGGAGAATTTTAATATGGCCAATAAATCATTTCTAAACGCTTTTATAATTTGTTTTTAAAGAATTAATATAATCATTAAATCATTTTCCCGGCATGCACAGTTTTATGTTTTTTACGATTGGAATTCCTAAATATGACAAGTTGTATCAAACATTGTTGATTAGTCGCCTGTGATTCTTAATGACACACTACACCAGCTATTTTCATGCGTCTCTAGGTTTTCATACAATTTATTAAAACCCATTCTTACAAAGTTGACATCCGGGTCCCCAGAAGCCCTGGGCACAGCCGTTGTAACAACTTCCGGTGACCTTGTCACAGGGGTCGTCGTCACGGCAACGGCACCGGAACTTGCACTTGTAACCGAACGAGCCTTCTGGACATCTGTGCATCAGGTCCCGTAACTCGCCTGAAACAATCACGTAATAAACCTATTGTAGTTATTTGATCAACATCGGCATCGATCTTCACATATCGTACAACGTGTGTGATGGTTCAGTTGTCGTTTCTTATTCTTGTTCATGAAAATTGTGTATAGGTTAGTTCATGTTTGCCTTTGACACGCGATATAGTCATGTAAAGTAAAGTAAACTACGCAATATAGTTCATTGTAGCTATAAACAAACGACACTACCTGATTGGGCGAGAGAAAAGACCATTGTTCTACTTTTTACGTTTTAGACTTGCTACCAAACTAATGAAATATAATGTATTGACATGAACACATTATAAACATAACTAAAACTAAAAAGCCAACCCCAAAACCGAATCATTAAAATGTCTATGTTTTGAAGTTGTGTTGCCCATGGTGATAAAAATGCGACACCCGTTGACATCCTCCAACAAAGACTTCTACATTATTACCAACACTTGTTTAAGTTTAGATGTTTTCAACACAGATCGTCACAACTACCAAAGGACTCATTAATGTCAATTTGCTATTGAAGCTATCCATGTTCATTTGTTGAAGCGATGTCAACGTTAGGACACAAATCTCATGGGTGCCAGTACAGACTACAGATAATGGGTTTGATATTCAAAACGAACTCCTCTTTGTTGAATCTAACTGTCCAAATATGGAACCATCATCACTGGTGTGTTAACAGAGAGAATCAACTTAAAGCAAACAAAAGAAATGGTTTTATTGTAAATATTTAGCCATGATAATAGACAACTATTTAGATAGAGTTCTGGCACATTGTCAGTTTGTTTTTGGTTGTTGTTGTTTTTGGTTGTTGTTTGTTGTTGTTGTTGTTGTTGTTGTTGTTGTTGTTGTTGTTGTTGTTGTTGTTGTTGTTTAATTTCAAACATTGTGTTTACTTTAAAAAATTAACACATTGAGAGTTGGTATTGTATATTTGTAACAAGACACTTGCTGACATAACATTAAAATACTAGTACGATAGTCCGCCGAGTTTGCCTGGTTTATACGGCTAACATTGAACTACTAAATTAATGTTTAATGTATAATTCGTGATTTATTGTAGTTCTCAGACAAAAAGTCACGTAACGTGAGTGTTTATTCCTTGCGATATGCAGTTATTGCAGATCTGCCTGTTACAAAAACACGGTTACATAGCCTGTCATTTAAATTAGAACAAAACAGAACAAAGCAATTATCGTGGAGAACATTAATGCCAACATTCTCTGATAGTATCTGTATTATTCGTAGGAAACAATGTCGACACTGACCTGCAAATGTCATAACGTCGAAGCGGACCTCAGATAATGATGATATTCAAATTAATAAACCCTTGTATAGGTGAAATTGAGTCAAAAGTAGTTAACCATCAAGGAATGTTGGTGGAATGTCAATGCGAACAACAATAAAATATCAGCTCCATTTGTTAATTCGATATCAGCATTTTGGTGTTTGTGGATGTATTGAAATAAAATTATAAAGCAACACGTAAAAACTATAGCCCTTACTTAGAGATCATTTAGTACAATTAGTCATAAGAACTTGTTTGCTCGAATTCAATACACTAAAAACAGTAATACCAAATTAAATACTCTTGTTGTTTCCTTAGCTCTTTATTAAACGACAATACAAACAAACGCCAGTCATCACCGAGGCTACTGTTCTTCATGCTAGATACTTCAATGGACGCCTTGCAACGCTCTTTCCAGGTCAACAGATAAATTACAGCTTTTTAACGAGTTGCCAACCGGTACATATTCAGTGTACCATTAACTAGGATTCGATGCCACAAATACGTTGGTAAGAAGAAAAAACAGTTTTCCAAAATTTACATTTGAAAAAACTTTTGCATCTCATGGACTTTAAACAAGAACCTTACTTCATTTTCAAGAAAATAAAATAAGTTTGTTTTCAAGAAAATAAAGTTATGTATTTTAAAGGAGTAAATGTTTCTTCACTGACATTCACTAAAGCACACGCTCTCGAGAAAGCCGTAAATCAAATTACTCTAAAAGACTCTACCAGAAAGAATCAAGACTTAATTTGTATTTTTCGTGACAGCGACCTTTCTGTAAGACAACATATCAAATACAACGTCTTGGAGACAAAATGTAATTATGAGTAAAGACTTTGTAAAGTCTTTAAAATTCCAGAAATGGTACTATCCCAGAAACGAACCTAATATATGGTACACAATGTTACAAAGTATATTACAGTTCTGCACGCCAGAAAAGACCAATACCCACATGTTTTGATGTGAAACGTTGTTTATGTAGTCCAACATGGTATACAAAATCCACATAGTTTAGTACAGGTACAACTTGTGCTTGTATATATACAATATACAGTTATTCGACGATGCCATAGACTTATAGATTATTACACGGCTATGGTATACCTAGGGCCCGTATTGGCACATCATCGGCAGTATTGGCCCGAAGGATTTAGCCCGAGGGTCAATGCCTCCGAAGGTGTGCTAATAAGGGCCCGCGGCATACTATAGCTGTGCTGTAACCTTTTTATTACATATCTTCAGATAATGTTGAGAATTTCAAATATTCTTAATAAAATGCTTAAACTTTAAGGGAGGTAGATAATTGTTTCGTGTTATACACTTAAGTTTCTTTAGGTTCCTTTATCCGCCAAATGATTTGTTTACAAACAAACTAATGACAAGACATGTTATAATAATTGTGACACTTATCTATATTATTGCATCTTAGTTAGATTTTAGCCGGTTAAAAAAACAACGCTTTACAAGTAACTCCGACATCAAGCTCGCTCTTAGAGACACGCACGGTATAGGGAAACAAAATAATTGATTTGACAAAACACTAAATTGGACTGTATTTTAAATTCAAATTAAATAAAGCCCAATGCAATTGCGTGATTTAAATCTTAGAAAGCAATGGGTAATAAAATTCGCATAGGTTAAGAAGTCTCCGAGATGTCATTAAGTAACTTTAAGAAGCCATGAATACTTAATTTCCTGAATGAGATAATGGAAAACATCTGACAAGAAACTTCAATGCTTTTGCAGACAAATTTCGTTTGTTGTTTAAAGGTTTAAAACGCCATCAAATGTTGGCGACGATGTCATAACAAATATAAAAAATACAATTTAATTACATTGTAGTATATACTAAATACACATGTTGTGTGAGCCTTACAATAACGATGTATGCGTCATCACAAAGGCTTCTTTTCAAAGTTGTTACATTTACACATACATGTGTTTCGCATTTCGACGTTAAACAGGGGGCAATCTTTTTTCCCCTATCTCTAAAATAACTTTGTTGGTCTTTTGCTGTGTCCCCATGAACATCTGTCAGAAATAAAACGATAGCATAGACCTTAACTCGGGGACAGTGTAGGCTAATATCAACAAATGCTGGGAAAAGCTGCCAAAATTAATTTCGTGCTTCGTGGCTACATATGGTCACAAGAGATGAGGAAATCACCAGCCAGTAATTGATGGTACTTTGGTTTGGATCCCGGGAATGAACGGGACCGATCCATGCCGCTGCAGACTCTAGATAGCTAAGTAAAGACGAGGCAGAGGAACTGTGACATTCGCAACCTGCTGGGCTGAATAAACAGAGATGTCGCCATTTGTTTTCAGACTTATAATAATTTAGTTACCTTTTTTCGTTATGTATATAAAATACAAACTAACAATTTGGCGGCTACAAAAGAGCACATTTAGCATAGGGACACGTGTTGCCTCTTTAAAGCCTGTAGGTATTGGTTTGGTATGCCTTGCAGATTTAGTCCTTGTTCTAATTTTGTAAAATCATTATATTGAAAGAATGAAAGATTTTGTTTATCATTAAAATCGAATATTAAAAGTTAAAAAATAACGATTGTTATCTCAAATATCGCACATGACAGCTTTTACATGACCCTTTTTCTAATGAGATATTTAGCGGTGTGCTGTCTTCCACTGTCTGTCTGACTATTACCGTTATTTCTTTCTGAAACTCTAAAACAAAGATAGAAACATGTCTGCCGTTAACACGTAAATAATGTCCTTGCAAGGACACATTGCTCTCACATTACCTTCACGGTTAAAACAGACACCGTTCAACATGTAGCTTTTTCTTTGACCAAACGGTTTGTTAATTTTTACCCTTTTAACCATGAGCACATTTGGCATGACATTTTTAAACAGTTTTTATTTAAAAGACATAATAAGCTGTAGATAATTGAATATGCTTGCATTACCATTTTCTAACAAAACTGCTTAGTAATCACCACAATATTAGTTAACACTGCAACGAAGACACCACTTAATAGTGCCATCTAATTAACATAGTGGTCCAATCACACAAACATACATGTTGTGTACTAAGTATCCAAGTAACGAAGCAGCTCTTCTATTACAAAACTGATTTGATTACAACAAATTGCCAGCGTTCAACAAATATCATTAATAAACCAACCTTGATAGGTTAAAACTACATGTATATGGGACATCACAAAGCCACTGTCTACAGTACCCAGGGGGAGGGCGGTGGCGCCCCATCCCTGCTTGGTCCCATGTTGGTACTATATGATTGTTAAAAAGCTATACTCAATTTGAGGCAAAAATGGTTCTTAAAATAAATCATAAGAATATTCTTTTACAACTTTGAGAACTACATAAACAGCAACACCACTTCAACAAACAATAGAAATCAATGGAGTATATCAAACATGTATTCTCTTTGCATATATATCATTTCTCATACATGTGTGCCTTTCTGCCATGTATTTCTCTTAATTAAATCGATGTCGGTCGAGCATCGTGCATTTGCCCAAGAATGCTAATATCCCAACGCCGTCAACCATCGTGTATGTTGATCCATTCAGAGATAGGACTAGGCCCTACATCAAGGAGGAAACAGTCGTGAAAGTCCTGACATTATGTTTTCCATATTGTGACCGTATTTCTGATAGTTAATGCCTTCGCATGCACATTTTTGTTATTCAGAGAGTAGAATATATCTATATTATTGAAGTTATCACAGCGGTTACATGTCTTCTTAAAATGACAAACACTAGTTACAATGAAATGCCTTGGGTTTTGTCTGGTAATATGGCACCAGAAATTATACAACCGAACATGATTCCGGTAAAAAGGATTTGGTGTGATACAGTACTAATTGCGATGGCATATAGACTTTCTTCTCGGTCATTATCGGCCTGAATTTCTCAAGTGCGTCGTAATTGTGGGAAAATGGTAGAGGGGCCTAGATAAACCACTTAGAAGATTTATAGAACCATTCTAAACAGGAATTCAATATCTTTTAGAGACCACGGTATTAATTATGTTTCACTTGAACGTTACACATGAGAACGTTGCAGTGTTCAAATTGTTGCATATATAAAGGGAATGTCAAAATGTAATATTATGAAATGAATAGTTAAAGGCAGACTGTTAAAGCTTTACATGTACTTGGCGTTATTTGGAGTTATATATTTGTATTTGTTGTAACATTTCACAGCTGATGCGCATGAATACATGAATTCAAGAATCGTTGACCACCGTGTAGGTCTCCGAAGTAGTCCTTATTTATGTCAACTACTATGTCGTACATACGTGTTTTCTGCAAAGCAACAGAACAAAAACCTTTTTGCTTGATTAGATTAGCCAAAATAACAATCTTCCTTTCAAGCAAGTTGTATTTAAAGTTAAGACTTGGCAAGAACACAGATTTGCCATTTTTCCAGAATATGAAATAAGAGAACGTGTTAGTCATAAATAAAGCTCATTCCCCGGTCACAGTGAATTGATGGCCTTTCCCATGGTGCCAATTCACATGTCATTTGCCCGCAATCAGAGACATGCATCTTTGTTTCCATTAAGTCGTTTAAATCACACCGCTTATTCCCCTGCGGTACCCAGCTCAATACGCTCTAATATTAAAATAACCTCAGCACGAGTAACGCATAAAATAGTATTTCCCTACAGATACATATGACAGGGATACTGCCTTTAATATAAAATTACTAATTTCAATACTCAATTTCCGTTTCAGGATGGAACACTTTCTGTCTCTTTTTGGTGGGTTGCTTTTTGGACACTCCATAATGCAGACAGTTCAGATAATGGTAACATGTTTGTTTCAACATACCATCACTTATAACGTCAATCGTGTGTTTATGTATAACCTGCAAATTGTTGTGACCAACCCGTAACTTCTTTACAAAAATTGCAATTCTGTGGGTACTATTTAGGGTCAGTTTGGCTTTAGATATGCTAAATCTGTGGACACAAACACGTGTTTGTAACATTTCAACTTGACACTGAAATAATCTGAAAAAGCTACGTAAAACATCTTTCCGGCAACCATTTCTTAAAAGCATTGGCCTTCTGACATAATAGTAACGCATAAAGCAAACAACATGTATAAAGGTACACGTGGGAGGTCAAATGTGTATGACGTTGTGTTGAACAAAAATCAGACAAATGAATTATGATCTAGACAGAAACCTGACTAAACACAGTGTTAAACTAGACGACGGTGTATTCGAATATACGGTTATGTCAACGGAGCAACATGTCAAAATTAATTCCGTTAGTTTATGGCAACACATGGTCACAGAAGATCAAGAATTTCACTAGCAAGTAAATAATGGTACGCAGGCAAGAAGCAGAGAAATTACCAAAGTCCGTGTCTACCACTATAGGCTGTATTATTGTGTATACCGGTATGGTAGATATGGTTGTTGATCGTCTAAAATACCACACATGTCGTCGTGTGTTATAGAATATATTGTATAAAATGGATGTTTTATATATATATATGATCGTATTAAGGCGGCTTCAAATTATTTATAAGTGCATACAAATCACATATTTGTTGCATCCTTGTGCATCTTGCATGTATGGCGAGGTTTGGTATTTTGCAAATTCGCCGATTACTATGGTAGCTATTTAGCAATGTACAAAATATAATGACTGGCAGATATCAATACAAAAATGGCTAACACTTAGCTTGACAAATATGTATTAAACTTGTATTTTTAAACGAAATCGATAGATAATAGAAAGTACATTGAGTAAGCTAGTTCATTCTAAAATACAGAAGCAATAACAGTCAAGTTCATGTCATTTGTTTTCATTACCGTTTTAAAGTTTACCTATTTATAACAATTTTACCATTTAAACAAAAAAAGAACTACTTTGCCCTACTCCCAACGGCGAACTAAATGTCTTTTGTTTTACCACGAAGACGAGCACTGAGGAGTAAAGCATTTTTACCAGATGGATACACTTCCTACTTTTCTCCCAAAACAGGGAAATTTAATTGGCATCTTAGCATCATCATTATTTATTATTTTGGGTAACTGGCTCTATCGTTAAATGGCCATTATACATGTACATTGGTCTGTTTGTTTATTTGTAGTTTTTTATGCTTTTTGATCACCTATCAGGTTTTAAAAGTGTTGCTCACACTTCCAGGAAGGTTTAAGCGAAACCAATACATATCCTCTCGTCTATTGGGTCGATCTAACAACCCCTGGATTGATCTTGAAAAATGGCAATAATTTGCAGTTCTTAAATATTCCTTTCATCATACATCTGTATGTTTCTTCTTCTACGAATCCTGTACGCAGCTGTGACATACTCGCATTTCTCCAAATTAAATCAATGTTGATCGTGCATCGTGCAATTTCCACAAGTATGCAAATATCTGTACTGGCGCCGTAAATCATTGCCTGATTAGGTCCATAAAAGCATGTGAACTAACCTTAACAACTCCCGAAAGAATAGAATACATGTAGCATTGTCATTAGGTTGTTTGTATGTTTCGACTCCCCTTTGTTTATACTTTAGCATAATCATATTTAGACATACAACAACTGTGTACAGTTCACGGTTTAGCTAACAATATTTTTGTAAGTTTTAGCTATTTTCTAAAGCGAATTTTAAACGTATTAAAATTATATTCTCGATCAAATGGTATACTAGATAGAGTAACGTAGTAACACGCAAATAGGCATAGCATAGACGATGACAACAGCTACAGCAGCAGCAACCTGTTATTTTGTTATTGAAGAAGAATAAAATTAGGATAATACTTCTAAGCTGCACGATTGCCTTCAAGACACATAATAATGGCCTAGGAATAAGTGATAGCTCACATGGGACAATACGACGTATTGTATCATTATTGTTTCAAATCTAACTGTTTAAAATGTATACAACAATAATACTTTAATTTTTATAGCATATGAAGTTCAAAACAAATATGGTTCTAAGAAAAATATACTAAGAAATACAATGCAATAGTTGTGAATGCATTGGCGTAAATACTTTCTTCTTGTTCAGTATCGGCCTAAATGTCTCCAGAGCATTGTACTTGATAGGACACTGAAAGGCGATATACAAATGCTACTTCAAGAAGAAATATATGTAAACGCTTCCATTTCATTTGTAATTTATTAAATATGCTGCTACATGTATCTGAAAAATATAATGGTGATCAAGTGGTCAAACGTTTCCCTTTGATATTTTTCTTTGAAAAAATAATAATACAGAAACGACATTTTTTAAAACGGAATAACATATAATTATACTTGTATTTCGACAGTATTTTAAGTACGAAAATAATTTTTTATGATGAAATATTTTGCATGCATTATAATTCTTGCTCTTCCTGTAAAGCTGGGCTCCCACTGCCGATCAGATCAACTCGATCAAGCCCGATCAAGCGATCGGGTACTGGTCTGGGTCGGTCGGCATGATTGATCGGGAGTGGTCGGGGAGGTCT
>Ga0224511_10004839_pt1 | contig 10351 bp, 5 predicted proteins | sample SF_May12_sed_USG_2_FD_169988 | JGI IMG/M metagenome (GOLD analysis project Ga0224511, IMG submission 169988) | Sediment microbial communities from San Francisco Bay, California, United States - SF_May12_sed_USGS_8_1 | ecosystem: Environmental > Aquatic > Marine > Sediment | place: USA... | reverse complement strand
ATAATTAGTAATGTTTTTATCTTCTCGGAGAACTTTAATATTTATGTTCAAAAAGTGAAACGCTTAAAACGTATTAGTTTTATTTAAGAGGTAGGTTGCCTACACGATTTTAATGCTTATAATCGCTTAATCGTTTACAAATTCAATTTATATAATAATAATTGCTGTTACAGCTATCTGTGTGCCAGACCGGATGAAGTGTAACAATGGTAACAAATGTGCGGTTCCTTGTGACGGTATAACAGAATGTGCGGGCGGGGAGGATGAAAACAGATGTAAAAGTATGTGGCCGACACTTCTTTATTTCGCTTGGGCTTATGTTAGATATTGTTTGGCACATTTGATGGGTATACTATGTAAGTAGTTGATTGGTTGCAATTCCAGTTGTTTGCGAATGAAGTCAAAGATCGTTGTCATTTTACTGATCATTTAATCAAACATGTACATGAATATACTAGTATATACTGAAATGTTAATTGCTTATAATATTTCAGAGGACGCGTGCGATTGTGGAAAAGGAAGGTTGGCTTGTAGAGACGGGGAGACGTGTGTAGATGCTGTAAAGATTTGTGACGGACGTAAAGATTGTCCAGACAACGACGACGAAATGTCATGCAGTAAGTGGTTTAGCTAGATGTTGACTTAACGTCGCTCTCATCATTGATAAGTTCATACCAGTGCCGTCTTCTAACCCACTCATTTCAAAGACCATTTGCCCCCAGCACAATCACATCACACATTGTTCTAGTAACTGAACATTGCCCTGCTGCAGTAACCAGCAAAGGACAATGGCCATATTAACCAATTTATGACCAAATACATGTAACTTTCTGTATGTGGCCGGGCCTAATATATATTTCACGATATTCGAAACATGGTTATCATTATGTGACATGTTGTCTTTCAATATATCAAACACATCATCAACTTTAAAACTGTTAAACAATCTAGGCGATCGAATGTGATAACCATTTGTATCTGTGAATCATCAACATATATTTTGGTTATTACCTAGGTGCTCCTTGTGACTGCCCTCGAGGACATTATCGCTGCGTTGGAGGCGACAAGTGTGTTCCCGCGAATAAGTTTTGTAACGGCATGGATGACTGCCCCTTCGGGGACGACGAAAAGAACTGCCGTTAGTTACTTTACATAATGATATTAAGTTTTAACTGATTAGCACTGTCGTAAAACAGCAAAGTCTTAACTTCTTGTAATATGGTTCACATTAACTGCATGTACAACTGTACAATTATTTGTTTGCAGCCGATTCTTGTAAATGCTCGCCTGGACAGTTCAAGTGTCTGCTTGGGAACTGTATTGACAAGGTACGTTTATTGTGTGTTTGAATTTGCCTTTATTGATCTGGTGCCGATTTTATACACTGAATGTGAAGGAAATATTGTTTACTAACCTTATATTTCCTTTTTGTTTGTTTATGTACTATGTGGTGTACATAGTTTTTTGTTACCTTTTTACCCTGTGTAAACCATCACTCTTGTGTTTTATTTTGTGCTATACACTTTATCAGTTTAGTGCGAAATAAACTATTGGTAATGGTATAAACTGGTTAACTCAGCAAAGCTGGTTGGTTGGATTGACCGGCGTGATATAACCTCAGTGCGGCAAATGGTGCAAACAACAAACCACTCAACTGAATTATTCATTCTAGTCTACAGTGTTTTTAAAGTCTCGGTAGCTGATAATTGCCACTTATTTAAGTTTGATGGTGACGTTTTGTTGTATGTTTTTAAGTCTGTTTTACATCTTTTTAAAAATTATTGGTAACATACACTTACTGTATATTAAACTAAGGTTAAAAACAACACAAAATATAAAAGAAAGGTAAAGTAATCAATTAAAGCTACATATGTAAGTCAGATAAAACAACAGCTGCACGTAGAGACACGCAAATAAGTTTTAATACCATGCCTGATTCAAGCACTGGTTGTTTACTAGTTAAATTTCAAATATACACTAGTCTTTCTAGCAAAAACTTGAAATGGTTCGGTTGTTTACATGAAAAGATCATTATATGTACATGTATATAAAATCAAACCAGACAGCATTTGTTAAACAGAACCAGTTGTGTGACGAAACAGACGACTGCGTTTATGGCGAAGACGAGTGGCCCAAAGCGACAGGGGGAATAGGGCTCAAACGAAGGAAGCGAGCTTATGTAACTGTTGCATCCCCGATAGATCTTGGAGGAATTTGCACGGCGTAATAGGACTATACTAACTCTGCAACGACAAACAAAACATCTCAAACAGACATATTTCTGTTTCTGTTGAATTTCGTTGTCTATTTAGAGATTGTATGGTCACTGTGCTTAAATAAATGTAAATTATTTATTACCATTCAGCCATACTAAACAAATTCATGGCATTTTATAATGCACTTTTTGTACTGTTTACTTATGAAGCTTATTACCAGCACACTTTGTGTGATGCCATATTTACACTCAAATGTAATACTGGCGCTGTACTGATCATAGTGTGTTATATGTTTTTTATGGTTTTGTGATAGTTTCACTGAGTACAGATTCAATCAAATAACCATATAAACAATGTAACAAACTTTAAAACGATGTAAGAACACACTACACACACCTACTCAGTATGGAATTCATTTGTTACAAACCTCCGTTGCATCGCCAAACAAGCTGTTTACTAGTAAATACCAGTGTTTCCTTTGCATGCATACTAGGTTACTGTCAGTCAACAACGTACCGGTACATTATATTTGTTATAATTTAGTTTTGAGATATTAACTCAACTAGAGTGTGTACAGATTTACTCTTTGGAGACAATCGGTTATCGCAGTGGTTCGAGCGTTGGTGTGCGAATCTGAGAGACAAGCGTGTAATTCTTACCGGAAGCGGCCTACTGATGGCTTAATGCTTGCTATTTGAGATTACGCTGTGTCTAGTTTAGTTGTCCCTGCCTTCTGAAAAAATATGAGGAAGCCGTCAGTCGGTTGCGGGTTTAAACGACTATTGTAAGTAAACCTTATAACGTTGGTTACGTTAAGTGACCGCAGTGGTATAATGTTCATGGTTTGAAAAAGGCATATTTGTATGTTACACAAACAAATAATCAAACAAAGGGCGATAAACTGCAGAAACAGAAACGCACAGTTTTCCTTGTCCGTTTGTCCTTCCAAATACATGTACTGTTAAATCTTAAATTAAAAGTCAATACTATGAAACAATCGTGGAAAAATAGAAATGTTAATTGGCATGTGAACCGGCGTATCTAGGCGTATTCAGACGTAATCGTTTAGTTATTGTCGACGACTAAGCAACATATACTGTTTAAACTAATGTACAAGGTAAACAGAGTTATATATCTACGCTACTCAAAAGTTCTAAACTGCCACTAAAAGGTCGAATAGCTTGAAAAACCGTTTGATTTACAAACACGAAATTTTGCAAGGTAGTCAAGTACAAATGACAGAATCAAATTTTACCAATACCGAATCCAGTTTTATCAATGTGCACTAATTTGTTTCGGAAGTAGTCATTTCGATCAAATAAGCACGAACTTCCGGTGCAATAAGCAACACATGTTTTTGTTTTCTTTCCATCTTTAATTCATGTTAAGACATAGAAAAAACGTGGCGAAAATGTCACTTCAAACAGAGGCTATTGCTGTTGAAATGATCGCAGCCGGGACATCTGCTATGACCCAATGTTTTGGTTGTCGACGAAATTTAAATCTCTTTGCAAGGCAACAAAAAGTTAACGGGTGTATCGCCAGCGCGGGGAGAGAAATGCCAAATGGTTGAAGTCGACCTGTACCTGTGTGGTTCATTGTGGTTTGGGCTGCAATCTCAATATCTCAATGCACGGACAGCAGTGTGAATATCGATTGAAATTTAATCTCACAAAGGTACCAAGATGACATCATTGATCCAGTGTGTATTCCGCCTATTCAAGAGAACCGAGGTATCTGCTAAGCACAAAATAACGCATTTTGCAGGTAGAACACTTTACATGCGGGCTGCTAACCGTGTATGCACGATCACCTGACCCGCAGCAAATCCGGAGTCCCGGACCTATACCCAATTTAAAATAAGTGGGGCAAGTTAAAAGGGGAGGTGCACCGTCAACCACAAGCATGTAATTTGCTGTAGCCACACTGCTTAGGCTGAGACTTAATGATCTGTCTGTGCTGGTGGTAGCTGGTCCCATCAGAACAGATACGTTTCGCCTTCACACCCATACCGCATGGGAAAGCTTTCTTTGTAGATTCTGGATACGAGGAGTCTCTGTGTAAATACATGTGCTTGTCTGTCGGTTTCGTGAAGAGGTCTGTGATCAAGGAGCCGTCGCGGATCGTGGTCAGGAACTCTATCTTGTCAGTCGCATAACGCAGCTCAAGTTGAGTTCTCGGATGTATCTGGTTTCCAGCATTGAAGAATTCTTCGAGGGCCTCAGCACCATGGGTCCATAGGCCCATACGTCATCGACAAACCGGAAGTTTGCTAATGGATGACGAGGTGACCTACGGCAAAGTTCCTTTCTCCCAAGAAACCATGTACTACTAGGCGGATGCATAATTCATACTAGTGATAGTAATCGGTTGGAAAATTCTACAATCGATTATCGGTTCAATCGGTTGGAACACTATCGATAACTTTCCGATTATTAATCGGATGTATATTAAGACTTTTTCATTTTTACTATAGTTATAGAAACTCCTAGATATATTATAATATTTTTTCTAGACTTTTTAGTATTTATATTTATTAAATAACAATAAACAATTTAACAAAGTTCAATAAAAAATGAAGTGACTAGAAGATCAACTAGATTCAACTCAATAGTCAATAGTCAAAAGTTACTCGTAAGTTCTTAACTCAATACTCTTTTTCCCGGGTGGGGACACAGACAAGATTCATTGTTATTTTCATCCTCGCCTTTGTCGGTCATTTATCTGTTTGGATTGTTTCCCTTTGGTACGCTAAACAAATCCGAATTACATCCCGGCCTTTGTCGGTCATTTTTCTGTTTGGATTGTTTCCTTTTGACACGGTAAAAAACAATCCGAATTACCGCGAAGTCGCTTTCGTCCATACAGCAATCGATTGTCGCGTCGGGCTAGATTTTTCTAACCGATGTCGGCGACTTTGCGATAATCGGCACATCACTAATTCATACCCAAGTTGGAGCCAATCGCCGTACCCTCCGTCTGTATGTAATGGATACCGTCAAACGTGATTGTATTGTTGTCGAGCACAGTATCCATCATGGCGAGGACGTCAGCTGTTAGTATACTGGGATGGACCCGGTGTGAAAGGGCTGCATCAACTGCTGCGCGAGTTTTCTGTCTTGGTACACTTGGGTATATATAAGATACAAGATGCACGTAGAGTACTTATAATAATGCGGAACCTGTGTTTAAAGTAACAAAGAAAATTTTGTTACGGTTTGTAAGCTACTGTTTATTAATCATCGTGTTTTCACATACTGAGAAAAAAGTTTGCATGGGCATGAAATCAAAATGTAATGCAATTAAGCTTTTTAAGAGATACCATATTTAATGAAAATTATGATTTCTAGAAAGAAAGTGACTGGGTAAAAACGTATGCCATTTTATATTTATATGTTATAACTGTATAATTATTTCTGAAAACAAAAAAATGCTTTGCAGCTAAATATATGTATACAATGCAAAATTAAATGTTGATAATAAGTATAGTCCAACTTCTTATTAGTGTGAGAAAAGATAATGGATAGTTCCACCATTTTTCAGCTCCTCCCCATGCGGCATATTTGCTTTGATCTTGTGATAAGGTTTATCACAAACAGGAAGTATGCTTTCTTTTGTATGTTCTAGGTCAGATTGTCAGCTGACAATATAATCCTAATCTATTGGATTAAAATTGACCATGTACAGTTATAAATGATCATGATTGACAGTTGCAGAACTGTCTATTAGGAATGTCACTGACTCATGTGACATGTGATTGTAAGAGAGGGCAGGGTGAGTACTACCTAAATAGTTCACGCACATACTTGGCCTGGTGACTCTAAAATCCCCAATGTGATTGTTAAATCTGTGTACATGTACATGGTGCAACCTTCAACACAATACACCGCTTCACTCGGCCTCTTTAGGCGGTTCCATTTTAAAAGTAGGGGTGTCTCACTAAATTCTGTTTTGTCCATGTAATAAAACCAAACTTTTATAGTGTAATGTCCCTAAATTCTTCTTTGCCTTTCATATAAAAGATTGCCTTTCATCAGATTTCAATTATGTTGGAATTTATTTGAAGCAATGATAATTTGCCAAACTTCATAACACGTGATCTATATCAAACTTTTATTGAAAAGGAATTTATCAAAATGATATCTCGAGAAAGAAAACTCTATACACGTGTGCGTACAAATTAAATCGTCTGTCGAGTGCTTGTGTGGTGGTGATGTTATGCTATAAATCGAAGGAATGTACATGGTGTGCATAGTAAACGAAGAATATTGTTTGTGAAAGGAATGCAACATAATTTAAAGAAATCTACTTTAATATTAATTAAGCATTTATTTTTTACTGTGATTATTACTATGAAGCCCGTCTAAACGTACGACATTGAGTTTCTGTGCTCTTGGCGTATATCTTTCTGAAAATGCTTTCAATGGTGAAACTTTCGCGGGAAATTCTTGCGGAGCTTAAAGCCTTTGCTTATGTTTAAAATAGGTGCACAGACAAACAGAAAATACCGGTATGTATTGAAGCAAATGTGTGCATATAGAAACGAAGAATTACATTGTAAAAAGTTTAAATGTCGCCTTGTTTCAACATTATCAATCAAATGTAAAAACGACAGCAAGTAAACTCTCTTTGAAAACTGTCAACATGTAAACAACGCTCTAGTAACGGTTACACTCAATTTATAATATTTTTGACATCGATATTATATGCAAATTTATTTCCATTACAGAACCAAAATATACAATTACAGTGAAAAAGAAAGCTAACTAAAACCCTCGATGATAATGGTTTTTTTGTATTGGAGTTGCTTCCTCTTTCAAATTGTCACTTTTTGAAAACATTTTCCAGACTTGTGAAGTTTAGTATTTTGGGCCCAATTCTATACTTTTATATCATTGTTTTCATGTATTCTCAGTGATTTATTCCGAAATATCTGATAAATTCTCAATATTATTTTGTTAAAATGTTTCACTATTATTTTTCATTAACTTATATGGTAATAAATCAAGATATTTTTCAAACACAATGTGAGCTTTCTAACTAGCTATCTAACAGTGACTTTACTTTGTATGCCCAATTATTCATATTGTTACTAGATAGCAGGCCATTATACAACTTAGTTATTATAACATTGTTACTTAAAACAATTTTACTCCAGTACTTGATAATACGAACATGTCTAGTGATGTACAATCGATAGCGACCTAACTCTCCATAGACACCCATATTTGTGGTGAAGTTTTTACATTTAGGAGTCTTTTGCAAACTTTAAATGACTACGTTCAATTTCTTTTGATTTACCAAATCCCCAAATTTCACTTGAATAATTTAATGTAGCACCAACAAATAAAATCAAACAGTTGACAAATAATAATCGGTTTAGGAGAGTACTGTTATATATTGTTCATAAATACATTCAGTGCTTTCAATCCCTTTTCAGCGAACGTTTTTTTGTTTTAATACAAAGGTACCCATATAGTTAAACACTGTTAAATTATCAACACTCTCAAGTTTATTATTATCATGAAACCATTGCTCATCATTTCTTAATGGTCCACGTTTTCTAAAAACCATTATTTTTGTTTTTGCAGTATTTACCTCTTGTCTCCACTTTAAACAATATGTGTGCAGAAGATCGAGACTATTTTGTAATTCTTGAGGTGATTTGCCAAAAATCACCATGTCATCAGGAAATAACATAAGTATGATTGTGATATCATCCAGGGTGAGACCACTATTAACATAATCTTGAAGAGACAATTCTAAATCATCTATAAACAACAAAAAAGTAAAGGGGAGAGTACCCCCCCTTGTTTGAGGTCAACAGCACATTCAAAATATTCACTCAGAGTAACTATTACAACATTGTACACAAGATTGTACTTGGAAGTACATGTCTTAAACTATTCTCAACATTTTAACATCAACTTCGGCTTTAAACAATTTCAACCAGAGACCATTAAGATACACAGAATCGAATGCACGTTTCATGTCAACAAAGGTGCAATAGAGCTTTCTGCTTTTAGATGGCCAGCGTCAAGTATCTTATTGAACATATCTAACAAATGTAAGGAAAGTATATGTGTCAGAGTCTGACATTTTGGGTCCAATTGACCATTTTTGTTATATTGAGAATTTGGTATCATTTGAAAGGGCTTTGTTTGAAGATTACAGTTTCAAAAACAGAATGGAAATATTCCAATTGTGTATGTCAATATCACTACATTGAAACATACCTAAAGCATCATAAACAGTGCACATTTCAAATATAAGGGCGATGAAATTTCATCAATACATTAGTGGTTAATTAAATAAGATAATATTGCAAAGATATAATGTATTTACATCATTTTTAGAGAATATTGACAATGAATTGCTTTAACAGTTTTTGTAGGCCGGTGAATCTCCTATTAAATACCATGAAATTTTCTGCGTTACTTTGACATTAGTTTTGCTATGTGACCTCATTTCGTCAATTGGACCCAAAATCTCAGACTGTGACACATATCAAAGCATTCAATAAAGTATTCATTAATAAGCATATAATTACCATACGCCTTATTTCTTTTTAATTTGTTAATAACAGACTCTAGTCCAGATAACGTAATAGGCTTATCTAATTTGTCGAATATACAGCTATAATTATTTTTATTAAAGTGAGGCCCTTACAAAAAAGTGTGATTCCTCATTTTTAGCAGTTGATACTTCTGACTGTAAGCTAGACAAAACTTCATAAAAATCTCGTACTGAGACTGCACTATTAGGTTTAGTTTTTTACTAATCAATTTCCAAACATTAGGTTTTGAATTTCGCAAACTTTCAATCTCTCTTATGTTTGACATTTCAAATTTTCTTCTTTTTTCTTCTCTAACTTTTTGTATAAACTTTTGTGTGATAACATATTTATTCAATTTTCATCGCTCTTTGATTTCTTGTAATCAGCCTATGTACTGAAATACATAGTTTTTGCATTGCGACATTCACCATCAAACCATTGAAACTTTGAAATTTTTGACAGGTTGAAAATCATGCTCAGGCAACAAAAGGTAATCAATAACACTTGAGCCTTGATTATTTACAAATGTATATGACCCAGATAAGTCATCTACCAATCTACTATTAGTTAATTGTAATGATGTGAATTTGCATAGGTCAATGAGCTTTAAACCATGTAAATTGCTAACAATATCCATTGATTACCTTTGACATGCAGAGTCAGGAGAATAACTAGTGTCATCAATAAAATTAACTAATAAATCACATACAATGACCCAAACTTATCATTATTATGCGTCTCTGGTAGTCGATTGATCTTCGTGATTAATGGGAATGCCAATACTGATTATGTCTTAAATATACGATTGGGCTAAACGTTCATAGTTTGACCACATCAATAAATGATCCATCAATTTTGTCTTCATTGCTAGGCGCGCAGAATGGATGCCTTTGTCAAAATATAAAAAAACAATCAATTTTTAAAGCTTCTTCGTGAGAAAATGTCAAATTATGATATTTAAGAAAATCATTTTATTTCCTGACATAAATGTAGTAATTATACGCAGAACATAACGTTTTTGCGTTTGGAATAAATATTCTTTAACAAATGCTGTCAATATGTTGTATCTGATCATAATATCATCGAAACGTCTATCCCGTACACACGCAATACATGTAGTTGTGTTGAAAGGTTATTCTATAGATTTACTTCATATATAACAAGAAATGTCTTTAAAAAAGACAAACGGCGTCGGATTAAAAAAAAGAAGAAAATATAACACAAGCTAGGTTAAGTACTTGTTCATAAATCTTACACAAATGGCAGAAAACTTAGAATGAATATTGTCAAGTGGACGGCTATTTTGGCCAACTTTGTTAGAAAGTAAGTGATGTCTTCAAATTCCTTTAAGGAAATTCATTATTTATATAATGACAAACCGAGGCAGGAAACTCTTACAAGTCTTATCTTGTACACATACATGTACATGTAGCACATTCTCAAGCCAAAAACATTAAATAAAAGTTTCAAGTCAAAAGTTATATAATCTCTACTAGCCAAATGAGCTCGTAGTCGCAACATGGACAACAATACATATAATTTATTCATAAAATATTTTTTTTAATAAATGTTTTTATTG
>Ga0224511_10004838_pt1 | contig 10352 bp, 5 predicted proteins | sample SF_May12_sed_USG_2_FD_169988 | JGI IMG/M metagenome (GOLD analysis project Ga0224511, IMG submission 169988) | Sediment microbial communities from San Francisco Bay, California, United States - SF_May12_sed_USGS_8_1 | ecosystem: Environmental > Aquatic > Marine > Sediment | place: USA... | reverse complement strand
GTTTGGCTTTAGAAGTTTACCCTTGGTGCTTGAATGGTAACTGATAAAAACGTACCGAGTTACCTCCTCTGCTTTACCCACCTAGTCAAGTTTAACAAGTTTTAGTCTCGAATCTCGGAATCATGTTGGAGATATACCGTCGCTTTATCTACGTTGTATTTGATGACATTTATTGGCGAGCTGTCCAAAGATTTTATTTTCTGTTAATACTCCGTTAGCGTTTTATTGAGCTTCTCTTGATGTTTTGTCCCATGTACTCAGCTTTGAAACCTCATGATAGCAGTTTGCGTATATACACAGCAATGAGTGAATAATGCTACAATTCGTAGGGCCGTTGTGCCCTTAACTGATACCCAAATCAAAATTGTAACTATTACAAACTAATTATTGACTATCTAATACAACTATGTTGTGAAAACGAATGACTTTTGACTGTGGTTTTCTAGTATATTGCCTTTATCAGGCAGCTGCTCTCACAAATGATAAGACCATGCAAATGATTTTATTATCAATGTACATACATATATGCGTAATACCAAACACAGGCTAGTCTTTTTATGTTAGGAATTAGATGAGCAGAGATGTCCAGTGCTATTTGTAAGTCAAAGCAAATTAGTTGACAGCAGAGGAATAATTTTCTAGTAATATCTCCTCTAAATTGAGATGTTACTATGTAAAATGGTTTACATCTAGCTAACAAACAAAATGACATCAACTATAGCATCAATGACGATAAATTAGCCTGCTGTGATGCAAACACCACCGGAACAAGAGACTGAGTCAGATCACCTACTCATCCTCGTCGCTGGAGAGTTAGGAATTAGCCTAATAGCCACTTAACTAGCCTACCATGGCTGGGGATGCGACACAACCTTCACTCGTCTGGAAGCGATCGCGTGTGTGAATCTACGACCGGGAAAAATGGGAGACGATAGCATTGACACTGCTCCTGGCAAGCCTCATATGGTTAACAGAGATCCTAACAGTCTGAATGAGAGCATTCAGGTAGGTCGTTACGTTGAGCATGCTGGTGACCGAGCGAACGATAAACGGAAGACACGAGTACTATCTGTTGCTCTTTAGTGTTCTCCTTGAAAAAGGTGTGAAAGATAACAGGGTGTATTTAACCATCCATATATACCATCTAGTATATGATGCAGCTTGCTTGCATAAAAATCAAAGGGTCATTACCTATATTGCACTGCTTGAGTCAAACAATGCCATGAAATGTTGAATCCTAATGCGGCATCCTAACAAAAGTAATGTTGCAACGAATTGGAAATTCATTAAAGGTGATAGGATGTTCTCTAAGAATGATCAGTTTATCATCATATCTGACTCTCTCGCCCCACTAGGTAGCTTTTGAGGAGGTCATTGGTGAACCAGATGGCGCTCATTCTGCTGATTGTGCTTGGAAACTCTCTTATAAATGCTACGAGGGAGGAAAATCCTGCTGCTATAAATGTCTGACCTACATCTGCGCCGCTCCACTCGCTCTCTGCTGGGGATGTAAATTCGCTTGCGTCACTTTCGCCCATATTTGGTATATCACTCCCGCTTACCGAGTGTTTGGTATCTGGTGTGGAACATGCCAGCGATTCTTCGGCACAACCATTTCCTGCTTCTGCGCTCCAATTATGGAAACATATGGTCTTATCTTCAGTAAGATAAGAGTGGAGAACGTTTAGCTAAACCTACCACGGGTAGTGGAATGAGCTGCCCTGTGAAGCAATGGCGGCGTATAGTTTTTCAACATACTTAAATGGACACGCACCTATAGGACTATTGCTGATGAATAAATGTAATTGTGATTATTCTATCTCTTATTGTATCTTTTTTAAGTATAAACGTGGTATAAATTTTCTACTCTATTATGAATGATGCGCTAATCTAGAATAATCTCAACCAATTAATTATGTCACGCTCTCCATCCTATATGAGTACATGTAAATGGTGTACAATATGTCTGAGTTGTAAAAAATAAAATCAATGCTCTTCAATCCAATCAAACAAAACCAATCGACTGTAAAAATGTGGGGTGTATGGAATATGGTGAGTGCTATGCTCTTTCGTTACACCAGAGCAATAGAAAAAGCAAAAGGTGGAATAGCTACACCAGTTCCCGTAAAGATCATCGTATATCATGAGAACTTTATGATAGCCTATCGTTCATATAGGTGAGGCATTAAAAAACAGCAGATGGGTATTGTAACATTTCTAATTAGCCAGCTTACCTTTGAATGTGTCAGGTGTTACATAATCCACCACATTCATCTTATTTTATTACCTCGTTGGTCCTATACCCCACCATTATAATTAGTCAAGTTATCATACCTATGTCTCATCCCTGTCTCTGCTATGGTTACCATACGCTATACTCTTATAAAGCTAAGAATCCGGAGGATGGAACTCAGTTTTGATTTCGCTGCCGATCTGTGGACGCTGACCATAACTCATTCACCATGTCGATGTCTGATATAGATAGCTTGAGACCTGATATGATCAACAGAGATCCAAATGAGCTCAATGAAAGCTTACAGGTATGTCCTTACTATAATTACTATAGACACTCCTTTCAGCTGGGCGTGCATCATTCATTGAGACAATGTCATGCTCTGCAGGCAGTTTTTATTTTATTGCTTTAGAGCTTGATATGGAACACTCTTTTGCCGCTCACTATATGCTTCGTTTTAGTGAAACTTATGGTCATACAGGTATACTCTCAAGTTTTTGCAGCTTCAGGTATATTATACAGAGCCATTGACGCTATTTTAAGCACAAAATATTTTTATAGCAAGGTAGCCTCTGGTACATTTTTAAGGTTACATAAGGCTATATAAATCCTTGATGGCAGCCTGGTATCACATGTGTATAACTTCCTGTTTTTTTCGTTCGCAGGTTCGCTTCGAGGAGGTTATCGGTGAACCAGATGGTGCTCACTCTCCCGATTGCGTCTGGAAGCTTTCCTATAAATGCTATGAGGGAGGCAAATCCTGCTGCTACAAATGCCTGGCATATGTCTGTGCCACCCCACTCGCTCTGTTCTGGGGCTGCGAGTTCGCCTGCATCACATTTGCCCATATTTGGTATATCACTCCAGCTCATCGTGTGTTCAGCATTTGGTTCGGTTGCTTCCAGAGATTCTTCGGTACTTGTGTCAGCTGCTGCCTATCTCCGATTTGCGAGTCTTATGGTATGATCTTCAGTAAGATCAAGGTGCAAAACATTTAATGAGAGGACGGAAAATGAGCTTAAGTGGGTGAAAGATGGATATGACTCTTGGGTTGTGGATAGTGTCAAAGAGAGGTGCTTTTTATAGAAATGTAATTCGGCTAATGCATATATTTATTACTTTTTATTTGCGGATTTTTGTATACACAGGCAGCCTCCATCATTGATGTTTGATGGCAGCAGTGTATTCATATCTTCGAAATAATAAACCATTTTGCTTTAACTCATCTATAAAGTTACCTCGCGCAACCTCTCACAGTGTTGGGTAAGGGTGAGATGCTCTGCCACTCTTATGTTGAATCATGCAAAAAATTATCCTCAATACATCAATTTTTTATCAGGGCCTGATAAATGAGTAGTTCTATGGGACCTAAAAGAATAAAATAATGCAACAGGTCCCCTCACAAGAATGGGAAGAACTTGTGGCTTTTTAATCTCAGCCCAGGTGAACAATTCAGCAGACACGACAGTGAGCACAACTGCAAAGGAGCGAGCAAGGAAATGACCTACTAGGGGATGAGGTACACTGCTGAATGTCTTCTAGCAATCTCAATTAAAAGAACTTCCAATTCGGGTTATAAGAAATCTGTTCATTCTGTAATATTCATGATTGAGCTTAATAAAAACAGCAATTTCTGACATCCATGCAGAGGCTCTGTGGGCTACACGTTCTCTTCAACCATAACATCAATGTAATTCAAAACACATGAAGGCATGCTCATGTAGAGACTCCTAAGGTGAGAAACATGAGAAAACATATCCAAAATGAAATTTCTATATGTATATACACAACCAATATCGGGAAATTGAGATCCCTAGTTGAAGGACCATTCAACTATACTTTGTTTGGATGCTTGGTGTGCAACACTGACCATATGCTGCAGTATGAAGTCATCCATCTGTAATGGTTATGATGTATGCTAAAATGGGAACCACTCATCATATTCAATGAGAGCCATAATAAATCTGCTCAAAGATGTTGTCGTTATACTTGGGTAATCGTCAGACTGGCCGGAATTTATGGCAGTAACCATATGTAGCCTCCGTCCCACCATTGTGCTCAGAATGTATGAGGGTAAGGGTACTGCAGTGTATTTTCTGTTAGGAAGTTGAGAACCCTGAATAGATAAAAGCAGCCGATAAATTCGTAGATTCTATAGTGATGCTCATCGTGTAATGGCATATTTCCAATACAAGCTTCCACAATCAAGAGACATCTAGTATGCACATTCTGCTCATTTACCCATCTCGTCACGCCAAACCATTAATTTTAGATCCTATCACCTTAGTAACGTATCAACAAACTATAGCTACAAATAAAACCCGGGCTCAGTTACCAGTTGGTTTATCTCGTGAAGTACCCGGGTGAAGACGTCTTGTGGACTACGTAGTGTGCTGCTCTATCTAGAAATCCAGTGGTGACCATGGGTGATGAAGATGGAAAGCCGGATATGGTCAACAGAGACCCGAATAGTCTCAATGAGAGTCTGTTGGTAAGTATTTTTACAATTATCTTGTAAGTTTATCAATTTAGTGTTTTGAATTCTGAATTTAAATATTATAATGGTTTTACCATGCTGAATCTCCAAGTGCAATATGTCAATTGAGAAGGAACTGTAAGGCTGTGTCTACATAAAATTTAAATATCCTACTGCTGAAAGGTCAGTACATCTGGAATTAAACTCAAAGCTCAGATTAATATCCACTTCACTATATCACTGTCACACCTCTACGTGATTTGGGAAGATACATCATGCGCAAATGGAAAATGGAAAATGGCACATGTTCCACTATTTACTATAGTAAAAAAATCTAAGTACTGACAAATTAGCACAATATATTGTATAGTGCCTAACTGCTAAAGCATGTTTTCTAATTGTCTCGACTGAGGTATCAATGGTCCGCTCAGCACGCATGTCGCACTGGACCCAGGTGTATACAGTGTGTTTGGTGTCATGGGATGGATACAGTTTAGTGAAGAGAAGAGGCCCATACTAAGATGCGTAATGCTTTTACAGGTTCAGTTTGAGGATGTATTTGGAGAGCCGGAAGGGGCCCACTCACCTGACTGTGCATGGAAATGGGCTTATAAATGCTATGAAGGAGGGAAAAACTGCTGCTACAAATGCTTGGCTATCTGCTGTGCATGGTTTTTTGCATTGTGTTGGGGATGTGAGTTCGCTTGCCTCACATTCTGCCATATTTGGTATATAACGCCATTTTATAAATGCCTAACCATTATATGCACTGTGGCCACTAAGTTAGCTAACCTTTACTTTGAGTGTGTAGTAGGCCCTGCATTCGCCGCATGCGGGATGCTGTTTTCAAACATAAAGGTTACCCAAGGTTAGGTGCGGTGAAGAACACCCTCTCTCGCTTGCATTGTAAAGATGAGTGACTGGAACCCTACTAATTGCAGCTTTCACGCAGCTATATTCATACTGATTTATATGACCGTCATTGACTTCCCATGTTAAATTGTACTTTTATTATCATTAATCTACATTTAAGTGTAAAATCAAATTAATTTCTATTTGTATTTATATTACAATTTATTTTTTAATATACATAAAAATAAGCAATATATTTTTTAAATATTATGAATGCCAATAATGTTTATAAAATTCTTCAAAATGCAGTAGCTGATTAGAGTCAAGAATCTAGAAACATGCTACAGGCATGTTGATCATCTTTCACAAGGACAAAAGACAGCGTGTAATTTCATTGACTCAGTTGGTAATACCCTTAAAGTATATTGGTGAATGCTACACGCAATACCCATTCAATGTTCACTACAGGTTTAGCACCTTGTTGCACCAATAGTTTTATTGATTTCTATGGTCTATATCTATTCAACGCTTGTAGGAAACCTAAATGTCTTAAAATCATTGATGTTTTTCAGTGCTACATAATTCTATTCTTGGTATTACATAACGACAATGAATCGAGCATAGTGTTACCAGGTAACAAGGTATAGAAGCCTCAACATAGTTTCGATGTAGGTACAAAACCGTGTAGCCCGCTCACCCAAACATCACTCAGTACTGGTCGTTACAGCAGGAAGGAGAACTTTATAAATTGTTAGTTTGCCAGATAAAATTCAACATGGGTGAAATGGAAATTGATTTCGTCAACCGTGACCCAAACAGCCTGAATGGAAACCTTATGGTAAGTATTGACATCGTACATATTAGAGTGATATAACTTCCATCTTGGTTTACCAGTGTGTTAATCACTATACAAATGAACGATCTATTTTCATCAAACTTTAACGCTCGTAAAGCCTGTTGACTCATGTGGAAAACACCATTTTCAAGCGACAATTGTTAGTTTTTTGTAAATTATTCAATGCATGAGTGAGGGGAGTTTTTTGAAAGCAAGGGGAGTTATCACATTATTTTCTCGCTTTTTTAATAGGTTGCCTTCGTAGATATTATTGGTGAGCCAGATGGAGCCCATTCTACTGAATGTGCCTATAAATGTGGTTACAAATGCTATGAGGGTGGAAAGAACATATGCTACAAACTCCTAGGCATTCTCTGCGCTTGGGCTCATGGTCTCTGCTGGGGATGCAACTTCGCCTGTCTCACTTTCTGCTACATCTGGGAGTTCACACCGTGCCTGAAATGTTCTGACCTTGTCTGCGGAACCGGCCAGAAGCTGTTCACCCAAGCCCTCGAATGCATTATCGGACCGTGCTGTAGTACATGTGGCATGTTCTTCAGCCAAATAAAGGTCACGCAAGGATGATCATCATGGACTCCGACATCTAGTGATTAATGCCTCTGTGATATAGAAAATGGACAATAAATTGTTTTTTTACGGGACATATTTTGGTATGTTTCATTTTAATAACTGGGATGAGTTGTCAACGTAATAACATTTCAATAAAATATGCCATGATAACCGCAGTAGCTGGTATAATAATTTGTGCAGCCTATAATATGAGCAGAGACAGTTTCGGTCATTAACGCTCCTCTCACGAAATCATTAATTTACAATTAGATCACCCATCGCAACGCTCCAACAACTTGCCTAGTTACCGGGAGGCAATATAAAAGTCAAAGCCACATCCCTGTGTCCTCACTATTGGCAAAAAATTGTACACTTCAAGAGGAAACTAGAGCAAATTTGACGCATCATGGGTGATGATAGTAAACCAGATATGGTGAACCGGGATCCGAACAGTCTCAACGAAAGTTTGTTGGTAGGTGGACAATGAAATCTGTGCAAATCTGCATGTTACTATCAACACAGATATTCAGAAAACACAATGCCGCGCTATACATTGAAATTTTATAATTTATAATGTTTGTAATATTCCCAGAAGAAATTTTAATTTATAGATTTATATTCTACATAGCTTAGGTTTTCATAATGCAGAGGCCATAAAGAAAGACAAAAATTATACCAAGATTTGAACCTGTGATAGAGTTTTTGCGAGAAATGGCTGTGCATGGCAACCATGCAGGCAATAGAGAAGGTACACATGCAAAGTAACTTTTACAGGTTCAGTTTGAGGATGTATTTGGAGAGCCGGAAGGGGCCCACTCACCTGACTGCGCGTGGAAATGGGCCTATAAATGTTACGAAGGAGGCAGGAATGGCTGCTACAAATGCTTGGCTTATTGCTGCGCGTGGCTATTTGCTCTGTGTTGGGGATGCGAGTTCGCTTGCCTCACATTCTGCCATATTTGGTACCTGACACCATTCCAGCATTGCATTCAAATGATCCTGGGTCTAGGTACCAAGTTACTTAATATGCTCTGCGAATGCTGTGTCGGACCTGCTTTTGGAGCGTGTGGTATGCTGTTCTCAAATATTAAAGTTACCCAAGGGTAATTTTACAGACAGGAAATAAGTAATACCGGATAGAATGCTGTTATAGTTTATGCCACCATTACGGCTTATGCCATTATTACTATATTTCTTACTTGTGTAGACGCCTTTATGTTAACTTATGTACTACCACTGGCATCGTGTTTTTACTGGGTTCATCGAGGCAATTTTTAGCGTCTTAATGGCATCCTATGTTTGCTTTGATTTTCAGGGCTGTACCAAGACCTCAGCTCATTTGTGTCCTGTTGCTAGGGTATTAGTGCCCATTGATTATCCTCTTTGATGGCAAACCTATAGACCATTGTAAATCATAATTCTCTCAATTTTGGCAAGTGAATAAATTTTCTCTAAGAAATCTTACAGCTTTTGTCTGAAAAGGTGCGAGAAAGCACCAACATGGTTACTAGTGTATCAGTCCATTTTTGTTTGGTGTCCAACAATAAATTCTATAGTAACCACAGTACAAAGGTAGCACAACTCCATCCAGCTGTATCTGTACGGTGGGAGAAGATGGCATCACTGTGAGGCAATGTTTATTAGGCACATAAGGCGCATTAGGTTGCGATTATTGACATGGCTATACATATTGTGACCAGAATTTTTCATGGAACAAAATAATGATTAGACTCGACAAAGCACCAGTGATAACGTCGCTAGGTCATGTATGAACTGAATATAAAGAGAATGGTTTGACTAGAATCCATACTGACTCTTCATTTGATCGGCTTTGGTAATATATGCAGACTCGGCATCCTCTTTGGACATTCCTGTAACAAACATTCAAATCTAAGTAACTACAACGATTGCATTATCTACGAAGCATAACCTAGTGAAACACTAGGTTCCCCACAGTCTATAAACTAGGCTGTAACAGCAAATCTTTGTAACATTATAATATTGACTGAAGGAGCCAAATTGGTAACGCATCCCATGATAGAAATCAAACGTACAGTCTGATATGTGTACTTTGGTATTCATAACCACCAAGGAAGGAAGTCAAACAAAATTCTGTAAAAAGGAAATGACAACAAAAGATCTTGCTACGAAGGTTCACACTATGAGCTTAATTTTGGAGTTGTCCATTCTTACTCTATTGGGCACAAGGATTGACAACTCTCAATTTACACCATTTACCTTTGCAGCTGTCCCAAGCATCCCACTTGGCCTTTCCTTGGAAGTCAAGCATGCCAGGTCGGGCTAAAATGCAAACAAAGCTGGTGATAAGGTTGGTCAGCGAGGTTAAGATAACGCCCATGGACTGGTGAAATCTAGATGGAACGCGCTGATACTGAACGCGCACTGATCTGGGTCTCGCTGATTATATATGAGCCAACTGTCAGTAGATTGGTGTGGTCTGTCTAAATCCCAGTACAATAATGGCATTTGTCTCTTATCAAGCCACCTTCATGAGGCTCTCAATGTAGCTGGCATTTATCTCACTTGGGCGGGTGATCTATGACGCTCAGAATCAATGCTAATGAAATTATGGTCCCTAGCTGAGTGAATACCCAGGCTAGAAGTCGAATGTGTCCAAAGAGAGAAAGTAACAAGTTGGTTTTGCCCCAATGCGTGAATTAGAGCACAAGGCACAATGCCTATACTCATTGGTTTAAATCCAGACCGTTTAGTAAGCTGCACCAAAATGATATGATACAGAAATCACTAGTATAATCTTCAATAATTGGTCACTTATTTGATGTCATGGTCGTATTTCCTGACTGCAAAACGCTAATACTCACCAGTGTTGCAGTCCCCAACTGTGGCCTGCTTGTAGAGTTTGTATAGCTCTAGCAGGTCTTCATTCGAAGGCTTAGTTTTCAAATTTTTCATATCCTCAGCAGCTTTGGTGAATTCCTATTGGGGAAATTACATTCGTCAATGACTGTATGATAAAGATAAGATCACAGTTGAAGTAAAGCTTCACTATGAGTATTAAGTAAGACTAAGACACTTCCCATGTTTGCGTTCAGCAATATTCTGTGGTTTGAAAATCTACCAGTTACTCAGTTACTGTTAGTGAGTTACATCAACTAACTAAAAGTGAGTCATTTTGACTTAAAGTTAAAGTTAAACTCACTTACTCAGCCAATCATAAACAGGTTTAAGTTAAAGTTTAAGTCTAACCACTAGCCCACTTCCCAGTCCCATCAAAACACAACCACTCCGAGTTTGACTCTTATTTTCCGTCATACTCATACTCATAGTCATACTCATAGATGATACTGAGTGATAGTCATACTCATACACTGCAGTCATACTCATAGATGATACTGAGTGATAGT
>Ga0224511_10004837_pt1 | contig 10352 bp, 10 predicted proteins | sample SF_May12_sed_USG_2_FD_169988 | JGI IMG/M metagenome (GOLD analysis project Ga0224511, IMG submission 169988) | Sediment microbial communities from San Francisco Bay, California, United States - SF_May12_sed_USGS_8_1 | ecosystem: Environmental > Aquatic > Marine > Sediment | place: USA... | reverse complement strand
CGGGGAAGGAGAAGGGAATAGGTATCCGGCTCTCTCCAGAGCCGGGGAAGGAGAAGGGAATAGGTATCCGGCTCTCTCCAGAGCCGGGGAAGGAGAAGGGAATAGGTATCCGGCTCTCTCCAGAGCTGGGGAAGGAGAAGGGCTGAGAGGAAGCGGAGTGGCATGCCACATGCATTTTGTTGAATTTAGCATGAATTTTCACCTTGATGTTGGAAGTACATAGTAATCCTATGTACACGCTAGTACACACAGTGGGATAGCAGGATAGGTCAGTGGGAGAATGCTGGGCTCGAAACTGTGAGAGCCTCGGTTCAATTCCCAACCATGGCAGGCTCCAGTTGTGAGCATGAGCTCCTCACGATGAATTGGTGCTCCACGCTAAGCCTCCACTGGTCAAACAACGAGTATCTACCCTGTAGCTTCACTATAAATGGGAAAGCGCCAAGAGAAAAAAGTAGTACAGTCACACATGGTATAGGTCTATAGGATTGCTGGTATTATTGCAGGCTCGACTAGGGACGAGATGTCTTGATGACTCGGCTTGTGATGTAAATGAATGTTGTGTAGTCTCATCTTATATCATCAAAAGGGGAAAATGTGCACCAGCACTCAGGTGAGTATATAAATTGATTGAAACTGTTTTGATTCTCACTTATACAAGAGTAGGGGAATACAGAAAGTACCAAAACTAAAAACGCATTCTTTGCATGTAACAATACTGTACTGAGACTGCTAAATGCTTCTCATTGATTCATTAGCATATACCGTCAAATATAACAAATATAAATAGTGACCTATCATTTGTCTGCACAGAATCTGTGTTTGGCTCCTGGGGTTGATGCCAGAGTCCTGAAACAGTTTTTTTATTTGTTCAAATATGATGTATGTTTCTGTTTGTAGGTGCTCTCCGTTGTTTTTACAGTCTCTTTCCAGTAGGGCATAGAGGCTGCGATGGGAATAGTCCTATCATTGGTTATGGAGTAAATATTGTTTAATAGACTTATCAGTGTTATCAGGCATGAGGGCAGAGCATGCTTACACACAGGGCTTATAGTCAGAAGGTTATTGATTTTCATTTCCTGTTCATTATACCCTTAGACTTATCCTCCACCTGTATGATTGTACCACTATATCACCTGTAGTATCCTGTAAGTTCATCATAAGTGTGATTGTTTTCTAGATTATGGAACAGGTGTAAGGTAGGAGCGACATATATGAGCCCATTCTGGGGCCTGCCATATAACTGTGGCTGTGGAGCTGGTCTCACTTGCCAGGAAGAGTCGGTGACTATGGCCCAATACCCAGGAGTAGTCATGAAGCGAGACAGGTAAAACAACTCTTGGGGATAAATTATGCAAACTAGTTTTATGGTGGGGCGAAAAGTGATCTCTATAGAGTTATCCCCTCTCTGTGGTAGTGGTTTCCACCTATTCACTTGAGGTACAGATGGTCAGTATGTCTCCAGAAGCTATATTTTGGGCAAAGTAAAAGTTACACCATTGCCTGACCAATTTAATCCACTAACAGCCCCATCCCTCCCACTGCCGTTCGCTAAGGGGCAACCTTTACCTGTTTTTCAAGTGTTTGAACCAAGTGGGATATACAAGCACAACTGTATCTTGAATAACCATAATCCGATTTTTTCCCCGCTGAGTTATGAAACATAACAGGACTATGGGCAATCTAAGGGTGTACATTACCGGAATCGTAAACGAGTAGCAGGCTGTCATGATAAAATGAAGATATCAACAACTCTTATGTCACACAATAATACCTTACAATCTAAAGCCTTGTGTTGTACCAATGATCACTTTTGACTTGGCCACAGTCATGCAATTTGGGGAAACCCTTTGCGATTCGCAAAACTTCATCCCAATCGTGTGACAGCCATTGTGAATTTGTTGCGATTTGCGATTAGCATATCAAGAGTTCATCCCAATCGTGTGACAGCCATTGTGAATTTGTTGTGTTTTGCGATCAAAAGTTCGTCGTTGTGTGGTAAACCCTTTAGTCAGTGATTGGTGGGAAGGTAGTTGTTGCGTTTATCGGTTTATACAAAAGCCAATCACAAAGCATGACTAGATCATCATATTTGCATAATTTATATAGAAAATTTAACAATGGTGTTACATGTGACTGCTATCAACCGGATAGTAGCCATATAAAGTTTCAGTTATAGCCTTCTCTCATAAAATAAACATTATCGAATTGCTCTGTTATTACAGTAGTTCACTGTGATTTGCTGTTTTAGGTGCAAGTACCCTCTTCCCGATACCACTACTATGAAAAATAATGCTACAACGTTCTAGGCTGAACTCATCAGATGGCACACACCAATCAGACAGAGAGCTTCTTCTCAAAGAGACAGCTTACTATTTGTATGTTTTTCTCTGAATTTATATTAATCATATTATATAACTTCATAATAAAACCCATCAGACCCCATAAATATAATATGACTTATACTCTTGGATGAATAATATTTGTACGTTTGCATAAAATTTTGATTAGAAAAGTGACTGCAGACGCAACACCAATTGACTTGACTGACAAAATGATATGACATGGAGTGATATATAGTTTTACTACAATGATAGCTTTAGCTATTTCATGCATCATATTTTTGACCAGATTATTGCAGCTTGGCATAGCTCCGGTTAAAAAGAACTTTACCAGTGTGTAACAAGATAACAAGAACTTGTTAGATGATGCGAAATTTCAACTACACTCGCACCATGCCCCAAGTCCTTATAAATCTCCATATAAGGCATGTCAGCGACTTTGCTGCCGGAATGAAAGCTTCAATAACTTCAGTCACTGTGCATGTGACACATTGTATTTTTTGCAGTGTGGTATATAATCATCTGTATCGCCGTATAGAGATAAGGCAGAGCATCATGATATGTGGTGGGCAATTAGGAGCATTATTTAGGTATCAACTCTTTAAGAACCTCTGGGTCTTCGCGTATTCTGTCCACTGGGATGGTGATGGAAGCGTGCATTAACTCAGCAGCGATGGAGACGAGTGGATCCCAGGAGAGACTGACCACTGCTATCACCTTTTCTGATCTGTACAGGGGGATAAAAAATTAGATTGTTTATCTAAAACAGGGCCCAGTGTACATCAATGCAAACACCAACAACTCTGTGGTAATTTCCTATCTCGAGGCCAAGTCTGTTCAGCCGCTTTTATAGGAGAGCCGAGTTTTCAGGCGAGCTACATCGGGCGATATTTGCTATATATTACTATCGGATGACCTAGTTCAAATAGAAGAGAAGAAAATAAATGATAAGGCAATCTAAAGGTAGTCAAACGTGCTAATTATTTCAGCAAATGCAGTGAATAACCATCAAGAGTCATTTTACGAACTAAAAGAATTCATATGAATCACTCACTACTAGTAAATCTTATCGCTGACTCATTGCCATTTACCGCGGCTAGTACAGCTACTGCAGTTTTGCCATGAGGTGCAAAGATGAGATTTGATTGGTTGACTGAATAGAGTCCCGCTAGGGGGTATAGTTTCAGGCGACATAATTGCTCGAAAAGAGTTTTTTGATAGAGACTTTGAAAAACTTTAAAAGAGGGCTATTTCTCTAGAGCCCTTGTTTTCGCCCGAGTTTTCAGCCGACTAGCCGAGCTCCTGCATCGCTGAGGGCTTTAAGTATGCGCAATGAACAGGGTTATATCTATGCTTCCATTTGAGCTAGATATTGGACCCATTTGTTCATGGTAGGTTTCAGAATCTGAGAACTTTTGGCCATGGCATAACCCCCTTAAGGATTACACTTACAGCTACATATAAATACAATTCAAGGGAATTTCAATTCAGCAACATATAAATCGACATATCAAATTTGTGGGGAATGACGTGTTAACCTTACTTGATATAGAACGCTACAAACTTGGAATCATCTCCATGGAAGATAAAATCATCAAAGCCATTACCATAACCTGGAAAACAAGATGCTCGTTGGGCATACAAGCACTCCTGGACTAAACTCCAAATATGCAAGTATCCTCGGTCACGTTCGATGATAGAATGTTATCATATCAATGTCTCTTGTACCAGAACAAGGTCATGAATGATTTAAAGTGAGGGCAAGGCTGAATATGGTAGGTAAGATAAGATCATCTTATTTCATATGGATGGCATCGCTAGACCAACGGCTTGTTTCCAGGATGTCCATCGGTTGCCCCATAGACTTGATACTCTATTAATGGGGCTCCTTTATTTAATGTCGCAATGCGAATTTGCCAAGAGAGAAAGCACTAAGTGACACACAAACCCATGATCGAACCCGTGCCACCTGGGTCAAAGCCGACTGCGCTACTCACTCAGCCACTGCTTCTCAACAATCATAGAGTAAACCACATTACTCACCGCAGTAGCGTATACTCTTGCCAAATAGCTGAGTCCAGAAGAATGGAACTGAGTGTAGAGGTTCATCTTTGAGACACATGTTCATACCAGCTATCTTTCCTATGGGTGGTAAGATTACTACAGTAATCAGGAAGTACATGGTGGTAAGCAACGGGTGCATAACTCCAGCTTGATTTGCAAATTTTACATGGCTAATTTTTTTACATTTGGGTCGAGCTTTGATGGGGTTTGTGAATGAAGAGAAAACAGCAACAAAAATGCCAACACTTTAGACAATCACATAGTAGAGGCACTGTCAAATAGGGCATATCCATTTGCATGTCTGGCTGAAGCGGTGTGAGCTTTTGAGTTTTCGAGGGTGGGCAACTCCGATAATTGAATGATTGTAGCATATTATTATCGCTTGTTACTGTTGACATTGCTTTCACTAAGCATCTCGATACATGCATAGCACAATAGTATATTTTTTGGATCCAGCCTTGCTTCAATTATTTTCCAGGGAGGCCATTCTGAAAAACCTGGATGATACGCAAGACACTTTGAGAATTAGTTCATCTGATAATTCCTACTGTCTCGACAAGCTGCAGGCTTGGAAGAGCCGTTACGTGGGATGAACGGAAAGAATGAAAACTTACCATGTGCTAGCGCCATCTGCCAGTGTCCTATGTTGACGTGCTCATTATCCCTGAGATAAAGAGGAAAGGCGCAGCAGTCTCCCGCGGCATAAACATTCTCATATTTAGTTGCCATATACTGCAATAAGAATGGTAGTACTTATTCACAGTGGTTTCTCAGGGGACAGGTCAGTGGCTAGGGCATTTGGTGAGAGGTCATAAGATCCTGGGTTAAAGTCCCATGGGAATACAGGACCACCGGTGCTAAATATGATGGGCGATTGCTCGGGCAGAGAAAAAAAGAATCAAATATCAAACTTAAATTTCACCCATGTAATTCTGATGAAAAGCCCTTCTAATAATAGGATCTCTGTATCAAATAGGAGTTGTTCATATTGACTTGATGGTCATGGGTTGATCTCATGGGTACGAACAGTATGGTGGCAAATTATGATCAAAATTACGGGGATAACATTAATGAATTATCAACGAAAGTAACCTATTCGGTACCTCGGTACCCTTTTTAAAAAACTATTGAATGGTAGATATTGAGCATTTCAAAAAATCACATCACATCATAATACAAAATCAACAATGCTAAACCCTATTAGAACCCACAGTGAGAGTGGGGGCAGGTCCCTGTTGAGCAGTGGTATCATACTGTACAACAGGTACCTGACGGATTGGGGCAGGGATGGTCTGGCCGCCGTCTGTGGTCGTTAACGTGATGGCTGGTGTGGGGTTAGCAATTGGCTCAGTCTTGCCTGCATGGGCGGGTGGTGACGCATGAGTCTTTTAGACGGCAGCCGCCACTCTAGCCTTCTACTAGCTATCAGGTTGGCCTTTTGCCTAACTATGAACATTGTTGTTATTTTTATGTTTTATATTTTCGTGCAGTAAAGAGGAAGAAAAAATGTCTCTTCAGATAATGGATAGCTTGATAAGAGCATATCTTTTTAAATAGGTATGACACATTCACCAGATTAGTTGGGTTTTCAAACTGACTGTAAATAGTTTGTCAACCTACAGGCACAGGCCATGTAACATACAGCATGAGACAGTAAATACACGTGTTAGCGCTAATACCTTATTCACTTTGATATGTCCTGAAAGTGTCATTTCGATATCAGTCGACTGCAGAAACTCGGTGTTGGGAATGGTACCTACAAGTACATAGCACTGCCATTCAGTTTTCACCCTATTAACCCACTTACATGTTCTCAAGGATACCTCAGCCATATTTCCAGTGTTAGTGGCCATGCAAATAATGCGAAAATTTACATAGTGAAACTGCTATACCAGCAATCCTCTTTACTGCTTCTCCGCGCCGTTATAAGCATGTAAGAATGCTTCTGAAACCACCATCAGGCATGCGTAGTGCGGGCATTAGGAATGCTGGATTATCTGGTTGCGGTCTTATAGAGGCGGATACATTTATGTGAATTGCCATGCATGGAAAATGATAGGGTCTGCCAGGATAGGCTGATAAGTTAGTGAGACTGTAAGGTATATGTGTTTGTATTGACTGGGTGCCATTGCGGAAGTGTTTAACAAGAATTTTGAATAAATAGAGTCATTATCGGCATAATGGTCGATTGGGTGAAACGGTGAACACCTCATCATGAACAGAATTGAAATACGGATCGCGTCTGTGTTTCAATTGTTTCCAAAACAAGGTTTTTTTCAAAATTATCAATAGCGGGATAGTTTAATGGCTGGAGTGCTTGGCTCAAGATCAAAAGATCTTGAGTTCAAGACCTAGTTACACTTAGATCTCACTGTGAGTATGAGCTCCTCACATAATTCCGAGCTCCTGCCGCTTCAACACTTGCCTCAGGCTTAGGAGATCCATTAATTGCCCAAGACAAACAATAAAACAATGTGGTGCATGGAATGGGTCTGTGTGTATGGGTCTGTATCTATAGGAAATAATACAGGTTTACTCGATAATGCCTGTAATGTTTACCTTGACCGCTGTAACAGCCATCATCTAGAAGGTGAAAATAACTCTTTATAAATTAATATATAAGAGGTAGCAACTATGAAACCACGTACTATTAACCTATCCCGAGGGCAGGATTCAACGAGCCCCAATGTATGAGCATTTTTGAAACAGATGACCTGCTCATTCCATTGGTTTTGTAATCAGGTTACTTGCGAGGACAAAATAATCCAGGGACACCCTTTGTATTGGTTACCATGAAATGGTGATATAATTAGGATGGTGGAGAAATTTCCTGGCATCGCTAGAGCATTTGGCTCAAGCTCGGAAGATTTTGAGTTAAAATAATTCTTAGTCATACTGAGTGACCGCTGTGAGAATAAGCTCCTCGCACAAACCCTAGCTCCTACCGCTCCAACAAGCCCCAGGCTTACGAGGTCCGTAAAATAGCTATAGCGGTCAAGTGCCAAATTGAGTCCATGGATTTGCGCAAACAGCTAGAGGAATTAGACTTCATAGGATAGGAAGGATAAGATAATTTTATTTTACATGGATAACTTAATAAGACCAGGTTCAAGGTTTTCACAGAACTATGACTTCTATTAAACCACGCATTGATTGGTTTTTTTATGCCAATGAAGCTTCCTTTTGCAAGTTATATAATTGCTTCTAGTCAAATCTTTATGACAGCAGGCGTCTTACCTAGACCAACGACACAGATATCTGCTGATAATGTCTCATCATTGGTCAATTTCACTCGGGTCAAACTCTCTTCATCCCCGATGAACTCATCCACTTCAGTATCCAGATGGAAGATGACCCCTTTAGACTTGAACAGCTAAAATCGAGATGTTAATAGAAAATAAACCATGTTGCTTTACATTGATGGCATCACTAAGCCAAAGGGTCGTTTTTAGGATGGTCCATGGTTTGCTCTATAGAATGGGTGCTTTGTTATTTGAATCCGGCGGGGGAGGAAGCACAAAGTGACGCATAATATCGAATCGAGTCATCCGGACGAATGACCTATCCGCTAAGCCACCAAAGTTGTGGTTGTATATCATTCATTGTGTAGGGAGATTGTCCAATTTAAATTGATTTACCCGTAAACTTCTGTCCTAAATTATCGCTTCATTTAGTCATTGCAAGAATTAACGACGGGACATGATTCTGTTGTTTAGAAAGTGAACATGAATTCTTTGAGCCCTACAAGCTATCTGGGCAGTTTGACTGCAGTTAGCCTTTCAATAATATGCACGCATGTCACTCATGCTGCATGGGAGATATAGCCACTAATCATTGGCTAATTGCTAAAAGAAAGATTTTGTTTTCAGTGTTCAATACAACCTACCTCCAAAATGATGTTTCCTATCTTTTCTCCAAGAGAGTTCAAGAAAGGTACGCTGCTTTTGCCAACTACAGTAACCGACTTTGCTTTGCCAACTAGAAAAGAGGCCACCTCCATGCCTGCACGAAAACAAAAGAAAAATAAAAGGTTCATTAAGCAGAGAAATTTGGCCATTTTGGATTTCCAGAGTTGGTCAATAGGATGCTGGGACAGTGGGAATTGCAGCTATAAAATATCCATTGACTGTTCAGTAGAGTCAAGATCCACTAGCTGCGACCGACTATCAGGAGGAAACAAACACATCTGAAAAGTGCATGATGCTCAAAACTCACCAATGAAGGAGGTGCCGACTATGACTACCTTCTTATCGGCAGCCTCGGCAGCGATAGCGTTGCTGTCTGTTACATTCCTCAGGTAGTAGATATTCTTACGGAAAAGCTCGTGACCAGGATTGCGAAGCTCTCGAGGGCGTGATCCTGTTGCGATCATCACCTAAATCAACCATAGAATTACATCAGAATGAAGAAGAACATAGACGGTACTGGGGGTAATCTATGGATGGAAAAGGTAGACAACTCCGTTATCTGGATGTGGTTAATGCCGGAGTTGTTTACCCTTTGACATGAAGGTAAGACAACTTGTGATATAGTTGTAGCAGGTCCTGCGTAGTTAACATATATTTGTGATGACACAAGTAAAATAGTTTGTTTGACCTTGTGATTGGGGATTGGTAGTTGGTGACACCTAGCCATATATATTGATATCAATGGCAGCATTGTGAGCGTGTGGGTTCTCCAAAAGTCACTACGAGTGCCAGTGGTGTATTTTGAGTTGATCCCTAAAAGTAAATTTGAATCTCCATGACCGAGCAGCCATTGGAAATGGTGCAGAAATTGAGCTACTGAGTTTGTTTGATTCAGCGTTTTTCGGTGCGAGTCATTAGAAGACCTTCTGTCTAAACCAGTGTATCCCATAGACAAGGTAGCCCTATGGGACTGACTGTAAAGAGGTAACAGACTTTGCTCACCTGGTCATATTCTACTACGTAGTCTGTGTAATCGACTCCCTCAAATGTCCCTTTGAATGTGGCGTGATTCATTTCGGTATCAAGACTAAAGCACTCCATAGTAGTCATCACATGGATGTCGTACACTGCATAGAACTCTTTAGCGCGTAAGGTAAGGTCCTCAGCTGTAGAGGTCATAGCCTGGGGAAGGAAAATCGAGATCGATTGTGTCGGAGTGCAAAGGGTTTTTCATTGACTGATTTATGCTATAAAGGGCCAAAAGAGATCACGCGATTTTGAAAATTACCTAGACCAAGAATGCTATAGTGTACTGATTAATTTTCCTGAACAAACAAATCATTCTATATAAGATAGGAGAACTCACAACCGAAAACCTATTTTGACTTGGAAATGCGGGCACTGTGTACCGTCCGTTGGACATGCGGGCACTGTGTACCGTCCGATGGACATGCGCCCATTTTTCCATTCCAATCATCTTGTTTTACATGGATGGCATCACTAGCCATTCGGTTTATTTTCAGAATGGTCCATGGGGGTACTGCATGGGTTGGCCTCCTTCTGACAAGGGAGCAAGCCCGAAATGATACACACAAGCTTGGACTTGAACCCGGGTCACCTGGTATAAAGCTCTAGTGAGGGTCAGTGGATGACTTGGGAAAAGCATACCTTACTGAGCTTGGTTCTGTCATATGGCGGGTGCTCATCTTTGGTTACTATAAGAATCTTTCCCTTGAACCCATCCTGTCTTAACCTCTCAGCTCCCTCCATTGCAGCTGGGCCTAGATACATACGGTATTTATGTTACCAAGAATAGTCAGTATATTGGGCAGAGTTAACCGAAATATTGGTCATTTCATCTCCGTGAGTGAAAGGATGGGCATTCTTTTTTCGGATATAGATTTCATTTGTGAGTCCTAATAGTATTATATCATATCATATCATATCATATCATATCATATCATATCATATCATATCATATCATATCATATCATATCATATCATATCATATCATATCATATCATATCATATCATATCA
>Ga0224511_10004836_pt1 | contig 10353 bp, 6 predicted proteins | sample SF_May12_sed_USG_2_FD_169988 | JGI IMG/M metagenome (GOLD analysis project Ga0224511, IMG submission 169988) | Sediment microbial communities from San Francisco Bay, California, United States - SF_May12_sed_USGS_8_1 | ecosystem: Environmental > Aquatic > Marine > Sediment | place: USA... | reverse complement strand
AAAAATATCATAGTGATATTTTTAAACAGGTTAACAATAATTATAATCTTATGGCAATGGTAATTTTGTGCATTAAACTGTCATATTGTCAAAAATAAATAAATAAATGTTGGAAGAACAAATTAATATAGTTTTATATAAAAATTATAATAAATAGTTTTCATCAACAAATGAAGCAGTTAAGAAGTTCTTTGTTGAATACATAATCTGCAATTTACTTGAACAAAGTTGGCACCTTTTATGATTTAATTCGATGTAACGTCAAAATGACGTTCTAAACTGCTCCGTGCAGTATCAACGCGTTGCTTATAACATTCAATATAAAGAGTAACTATAAAGATATTTTACTGATATTTCACAGGATTATTTGACACATGTTATGTTAACATTGGTGTAAATATCATAAACGTAGGTGAAAAAAATGTAAGCTTTACAGCCCCAGTCCTGAAACTTTATGAATGACCCTCGTACATGCATAAAACGCTAATGTTCAGCTCAAACTAAAACACACACACATGTTAGTATGTGTTGTAATGAAACATTGCCGCGCGACATATTAATAACAATGTATTTTAGTAAACCTTATATATAAGTTTACTCATAAGCTTCGAAAAATACTGCGAAATGGACCAAATATTATCACAATTCACCGAGACGATGAAAACTTGATTTTTTTTTATCTAAACACGATTATTTCCATTTACTTTACAGTATAAGTCATAAGAAAAAAAACATACTTTGTGTAAAGAAAGTCTTTGACAGTTAATTATTTTATATTTATGTTGGAAGCCATTTTAAGTTTTACTAACCCATATCTTTTGTAGCTTATCCAATATAGTAAAAAAGGGCAGTCACGTGACGCCGTTTTAACCAATGGGAAAACTGGAAAATTGTTGAAGGTGTGATCAAGTCAAATATAGGACAATCATGCAGTGCTTAAACACTAATAACACTTTTAAAAGGTATTGTTGACAAAATTGGTGTTCTAAACATTTTAACACCAGGTACAGGGGAACAATTAACAAGACTTAAAGGGAATTATTGTAAAGTATATTAAATGAGATTTGTGGATATTTAACTGATAGTTTCTGGAAAATATAGTATCAGGTTGCATGCTGTGTAGGAGATCATGAGAATAGATTATCTAAATTGCAACAAATGCATAAAATAAAAAAGATTTGCCTCTAGTAACCCAATCCAATGAGGAGGAAATGACCATGCAGTCATTTTTTTGGATTTCAGATTATTTTTCTTTCATTTCAGGCTGAAAACTAAACTCTTTAATACAACTATAGGTACACAGTATAACTAAATCCCCTTACAGCATGTTGTATTTTAAGTGGTTTCCCAAATACAGTAAACATACATATTTTTGTTATACTCTACTGTTCAAAGTTAGGCAAACACATATGTGTTTCAGGTAATCAGACCTAACCCTGAAAAACAGTATTCCAATGTTTTTGCCTTAAAGATTATTGCTTAAAATTCAGGATGAACGTGCAATATGTTTTTCTTTCTCAAAATGAAAACACATTTTAAAACTACCTACAACATATACACTGTAAATTACAATCATATTGTCAAAACAGAGCAAGCTTAATTTCCCAAACCTTAGTTTATCATTAGATAATTGCAGTGATATCAACAACATCTAAACTGATTCACTGTTAAGCCTAGTTCACACACTGTATACACCTAGTATACAACTCCAATTTGTATCGGTTTGAACACTGGAGCCAACCAGGACCACAACTGGAGCTGCGCTAGGAAGGAACGTGAAACCGCAATCACTGGGAAGTAGCCATCGAGTTAAAATCCCACACAATTGAGACTCAACAGGGAGCAAGGACGATTTCCGGCTTAGGAAGATCTGGGGAATCACCGTATCTGTTCTGGCATAATTTTTCTGTCCACCAAAGGCCACCGGGTGAAACCAAAATCAACCAGCATGATACAACTTTGCCGATATGGTTTCAGCTAATCACAGAGGATAGCCAATGTAGCCCATACTTAAACCGATTTGGCACAGTCGTTGCATGTGGGTGTGGGTAAAGAAACGATTCATTGCAGTATTGGTTACGTCGCTACTGTTGTGATCCATGTTTGCACCCGTGTTCAAACCTGGACACACCGATGTAAACAGGGCAGTGTAAACTCGGGTTTACAAATCTGCCTGGTTTATCGTGGTCCACCGGCTTCAAATTACTGGTATGAACCAGGATATACACACTGGGACGTGTGTGAACTAGGCTTTATTTAAAAAGTGACCAGGTTTGTAATCTGTTAGTCTGGTTAGTCTGGACCAAGGGCCTATGGCCCAAGACCAAATGATCCTTGTTGTGGAACCGCGGTTCAAATCCTACTTTGACAATAATTTTATGATTGCTTGCATTGTTTATTCTTTTTGGCATTTTAAATAGTTTGGTCATTAAACTATTTTTTGTCATTAAATGGTGCTAAAAGTAAATACTAACTACACAAGGCGTATACGGTATGTTGTTCTTCTGAAATAGTTATACGCACATCATACATTTTATCATACGCTGTAGTGAAACTGCACCTTAATGCTTCCATTCCGTATCATTATCCGTGTGAGAAAGATTTTAATGCGGACGCCCTATTCAACGTTTTAGTATTCGTCAAACGCATGTTCCATTTACCTTACTGTTAACTGTGCCAACATACTATTGCTATTATTTACAGAAAAATGCAACAACCTTTACCTAAAACGTGGTAATAAGTAAACTTGCTTATCTTTTATACCTGCCCCATTGCAAGGGTATCGTGTATTAGATACCGACTACGGATTTGTTTTATAAAGAGGACACAATAGCGATTTCGCCTATTAAGGTAAAAGCAGTGTAATGGGTTCACCGATTTGCAGCTAGGTAGAAGTGTATATGCATTTTAGTGACGATTAACCACACTGCTTTTCACAGTATGTGCTTTTTATTTTATAAACAATATTGAAACGTTCATTCAATTCAGGTTAAAGGGAGGTAAAAAGGTGTAAAAATATTTCCCTATAATTTAATTTAAGCAAAAACGGTTACTTGCATTTTAATAATAAGTTTCCATGGTTAAAAAAGTAAACGCATATAGAATATAACATATTAATGAAGACCTTCTTGCTTTTAATTATAATTTGCCAAAGGATGCTCGTATGGCATCCGCATCCGGATGAAATCGCTCTCTGAGCCATTATATGCGGACACTGTCTAAGGATAAGAATATCCAGAGAAGAATACGTATCCAGATACTGTTACAGACGACAATAATAGCCCCAACGTTTTTCATATTGTTCCATTTATATCCGAATACGGACGTCCGGCAACTGATACTGATACGGATACTTGGACTAGTGGCCTAAGGCTTACTACTGCATATGCAGATGAACAATTACTTGCAAATATCACTTACATTGACTCTTGAATTCCGTGTCCCCAGTGCAGTGCATAGGTATGTAATACACTTTTTCTTCTGCCAGACCTCTTTCAAAATATTCATATAAAAATAAAAAATGAGTGGCCGAGATCGATGTTTACATGTACAAATTATGTTATGTATACCATTAGAAGAAGGCAATCACAGGCTAAGTTTAATACATGCGGAAATAAAACATTGTATTGGTACATTTTATTTCTGCTTAGACATGTTTGTAATAAGTATGTTATACATAAAATTACTATATTTAACGAAATACTAGCGTTTTGTAGGACGTGTATATGTTCAAATGCTTATCAAACATTTCCGGAAAAAGACAAACTTGGTGTACTGATACCTGCCATTGAAAAAGTGTGGTCTAACTACCTTTCGGTATAAATAAGTATTCTAATGAGGCAAAATGTACTAAATGCATTACATGTTAACAATAAGACATTAAAAAGGTCACATTAATTTTCTTAATCGTTGTTTACTTATGGTGACTCATCAGTTACATTAAACAATAAACATTTGTCCCCACGCAAAAACATAACAAACAACAGAAACATCAAAGTCTGTAACTATATTTATTACCAGATTATGTATATGTAAGTCTTAAGTACACAACACTAAATACAATTATGTATACGGATTGTGTGTGTTTAACCAATTCAAACCGATGCCAAGACCAACATAAAGTATATGAACTTAAGGTAATGGTGTAATGGATTCACAAATTTGAATATGGTAGAAGTTTAAAACATTTAATTTTATTGAAGAAAAAGCCATTTAAAGACCATCCACTGCACCGCTTTTCACAGTTTTAATTTTTTTTAATTTTAAAAAACAAGATATATTTTCTTTTTAATTTATATTAAAAGAAAGGAAAAGGGTGTAAATTGTTTCCCTTTACTTTAATTTAAGCAAATAAAGGCTACTTGCGTTTACAAAATAATGTTCTATGGTAGCAAAATAAAAGCATATATCACATTTACACAGACAAATCTTGATTATATTTTGATAAAAAACATATGTGTATTCCTCGAAGTCTACTTGCATAATTCACATAATGTAAACACACATTTAATATGAAACCCTTTTACTCCGCGTTTTGCTTGCTCACCTTAACAGTTATAACAGTTTTTATCAAAAACAATTTAAGTACTATAGTGAATTGTTCGTTTTCACCGAAACCGTTTACACTCCGACATTCACAGAACAAGTCTATGAATTATATACAGTATTTGCATTTTGAAAAAAGGTTCACATACTATTTGTGTATGCACAAAATTACACTATGCAATAAAACATACACCAAACTGAGTCCATAACACACTATATTGAAAATACACACTCAGAAGGACGTTCAGGCGATTTTAAACATATTTTAAAAATACTCTCATATTCATACATGTTCCAATATATATTTCATTATGATTCAATATGATATTTATATTTTAATAATATACATTACTCTCATTTATTCTGCTTAAACAATAACTAATTCTTTGTCAAGAATAGAGCATAAATGTACTTTTGCTTTTTTTCTCATTGTGCAAGTACATCAAAAGTTGCACGTATGTATATAAATGTACACTATATACATGTACATTGTATAACAATGCACATAAAACACCTAATCTAATGGATTTAACTCAGAGAAAACATAGTATGAAAGAAATAAACAAAAACAAGTTATAACTTCTCATACAAAACTATGTACAAGTCATAGAAGACAATAGGGCAGTACCCAGGAAAAATGAGACACAGAGCAACATATCATAATTTGATACAACATTAAATGCGATATCAGAGGGGACCAGAAACAAACGCGTTACCAATAGCACAGAGCAGACATACTTGACAAATCTAGCGTAACTGAATAGGATGGCCTTTTAATTCAGTTCCACAAACGTGACAGTTGTACTCAACACATTACTATAGTCCTCACACGATATTTAGTCCCATAGTCTTGTTTGTAAACAGCTTGTTTGTATTGAAAAAAAACCCGGGACATCTAAAATTAGTTTAGCAGTTTATAGGATTATTATTATTATAATACGAACTGTTTGCCATGGACAGAGGCAACGCAGCGGTGGTGAAGTGGGTAGAGTGCAATATACTTTTCTTTTGAACACTGAGTGTATATGGTTCTAATGCCGCTTGAAGTCGTATTTTCATACATATATATTGTTATCGTTTATTATTAAATTTATGACCAGCTATGCATTTCCTAACAAAAATATTTAACAATAAGGGTTTCTATCGTTGTATTACCGTAAACTGAACAAATTTAAACGAACACGATAATTGCCTTATTTGTTCATGCACTGTTTCACATGATTGAGGAATACAAGGTGGGTTGTATACATGAATTTACAAACGCATTTTGAAGTTAGACAAAATACATCACTTGCTGAAACGAAGTCGTCATATATAGTCGTATAATAAATGCACATGTTGCAAAAATTATCAATACTGTTGTACGATTAAATACAGATTACTGTTAAATACGTAATTTTTGTATTGTACATGTATTTATTATTATTTTTAAAGATATTTGTTATTATTAAAGATATACAAGATATACATTTGTTGAAAACATTAAAAAACACCCCTTATTAAAACCCGATTTGATGATTCGAACCCACGCTAAAAGTGACTTCATTCGATCTAAAAAATGAAACATGAAATAATATACTAAATTTATCAAATTAAATAAAAAGGCCTTAAATATTTTCAATTAATTACAATAATGTCTCGTAGAAAAATGAAAAACACCCAACTGTGACATCATTAATTTTATTTGCTGTTAGCTCTTAAGTGCATACTGACGCAGTTGTACTCCTATTGTACTTGCCACATATGAATGTTATTTCCTAACATTACTTTTAGTCCATACAGAATATCACACAATTTAGCTTGCATCAATATAATAATTATTATATAAGGACTATGTTTAATATTATTCGTTTTTGTTTAAAAACACACCCCAATTAAACTCGGTTTAACAAAAACATATTCGCATTACGGGTTATAAAATTGGTAAGGTCTGGCAAAAAACCTGTGTTATGTGATAAAGATATAAGGGGACAATGGCTGTTTTCGAATAGGGGTACTAGGATATGAGTTCTTAAGGTGATCGTGATTGACCGCGACCTGGTCTCTTCCGATGTTAAGATCTATTGTTCATATCTCACAATAAAATGCGAGAAATATAAACTCACCATGTCATTAAATAGTCATTTTTGTTTGTAATTTCTAGAATATCTTTTTCACTGAACTATACATGTATCCACAAAAACAATCTTATTGAAAGTATACAAAGCGTCGAAACAGTTAGCATGCAACAACTCTCTACGGTAAGACTACTACGTCACACGGACTATGGCTTTAAGTCACGTGGTCAAAATGATGGCGCCCATGTAATGAACTTAAGTTACGTTTTACAAAGTCATGTTTGTACAAAATGTGGTAATTTTGAATACAATTAGACTCTGTTTTTGCAACGTTGCTGTTTCCTTTAAACGAGTTTTTAAATCAATTAAACATATACTCCTATAGTATATAATAGGGTCAAATACTAAATAGTTTAAATAACGATGTTTACATGTATATTGAATTATATTGAAAAATCATTCATCCGGTTTCACTAAAACACCAGAAAACGTATTGGCCCCTTGATAAAGGTGTAATCCATTTGGATTACCACAGTTTCCAACATTAACACGATCGCCTTGTTTAAGACTGAACACTTCAGAGGCTGTTCCAGTATCGGAAGGGTTTTCGGCTCGTATCATCCCGGTAGTATAATCATTTTTACGTATATAACAATACACAGATCCGCTACCATATATTGTTGCAGAAAACCAGTAAATGCCTGGTATTCTGCAGGTAAATATGCCAGTTAGTGAGTTATAATCATTGCCTATGTTGTAATTAATACCATAAAATCTCACGTCGCTGGTATTTGCTACAATAAGGAGGCCTGAGTACGAGAACGCCGACATACCTGAAATAATCGAATTTCAAAATGCGATTGTTCGTACGTGGAATAAGCGTTTACTTTATACATGTATATGTATTTTATTTTTTATTGTAAGCTAATTATAATGTTAAATGGACAGTTCCGCAATTTGTCAAGCTCCTTTCATTTTTGTTGTGTTCTATTGTCCACGTGAAAAGGTTTATCACAAACAGGAAGTACGCTTTCTTTTGTATTTACTAGGGCAGATTGTCACCTGACAATATAACCTTAATCCATTGGATTAAAAGATGACCAAGTACTGTTATAAATGATCATGATTGACAGTTGCGGAACTATCCATATGGTAAAACAGGTATCAGCACAGGTAATAAAGGTTTTCGCATTTCGAAACAAAAATAATATTGTATCACAGTCTTGTTTCGATACTCGCATTTTACTAACGACAATAACCTCGATTTGATTGGGGCAAAGTAGTTGTAAGTCATTTTTGCAAAATAATAAGATATCTCAAGTAAATGTGTATATCGAAAAGTATATAAGCTTACATGAGTCAGTGCACGTGCGGTAGTTAATGCTGTCTCCCGGGCAACTGTTTATCAGGACGGACGCCGCCGGGTTCTGACAAGATCTTGTTCTGACCTCGGTGCCTGTTCCGCAAGTTTGTGTACATCCACTCCAAGCCGACCACGGAGTCCATCCATGAGCACCTATACGATGCAAAAAAAAGAAAAACATTGTTTTATATGTAAAAAAGCACTTGTCGTCAAATATGTTTAATATTATATATGTATCAAATGTACACTGAAACCTAGTTCAAACTGTCCCGGCTCGGGGCGACCCGGGATGTTAAACCGGTCGACCTAGACGAATGGGAATGATTCTCTAGTGCGTTCATATATTCCCGGCAACGCAACGGACCGCATCTCATGAGAGTATGAGTGTGTAAGCGTGTGTGTTGGTTATTGTATGTGTCTCTGCGAGTTAACATTTTAAAATGTTGATGATATTTACCAATGTGTATCATGCGCTCAAATTATTTGAAAATGACGTTAGCATTTGAATTGTATGTTTTGAACTTATGGTCGTACAGGATATCCCAGTACAAGAGCGGAAGTCAGTTAAACGGCCGAGGCAGCTGTCGTTCGTAGCGGAATAATTCTGGTTATGGAAGACACCTGTGCGTTTCTGTAAACCCACGCCGCAAGTGGAGGAACATGCAGACCAATCTGACCAAGATGGACCATCGATGGCACCTGACAAAGAGAAAGGAGATATGGTATATTATACTGAACAAGCTGGTCGGTCATTACTGAAAATGATTGAACGTCTTCTCTGTGTATATGCGATGTGAAATAAACAACATTTTAAAGTAATGTACCTACGATAGGCAATATATTTGGTTTGATGTCAAGTATTGCTCTATAAAAGTATGGCATTTGCTTGTGCTTTTAAAATATTCGTATGAATGTATGACATAAGTAATGACCTCGTTGAGAGTGACGGTGAATTTTGTAAACCTGATTTTCGAAATTTAACAAACGAGGTTGTTTTTTTCTCCAACCAAATTTAAAAATGTATTTAAAGTTTGTTTATTTATTTTTGTTATTTGAAAGCTAGAAAAGGTAAACATTATATATCTTCACTGATCATGCTTTTTGCAAACACATCACGGGTCAACATTGCACATGTAAGGGTTAAATTGAGACAGTGAACAGTATTTGCTTATGCCGTCTAAATATATTTCATAAAGAAATATATGTGAGGGCGACATTGCGCACTTGAGTTTGACATTGTCGAAGGGCAGTAAAAATGATTGGCATCTTTCCTCACATTATAATTTATAGTAAATAAATTAGGTATAGTAATTATAAACAACTAACATGTGACCCCAGTACACGAGCGGTAGTCAGCCGACTCGCCGAGGCAGCTTCCGTTCAAAGCAGACGCAATCGGGTTCTGGCAGACCCGCGTACGTTTCTGTAAACCCGCTACGCAGGATGTTGACCAGTCTGACCACAGCGTCCAACCAATTGCTCCTGTGATAAGTGTTGTTCACTTATATAAATATAGACGGTTGCATGTTGCTTTTTTATTTTACATTTGGTAGCACATAATTTCATCCGTACATTTAGCAAGGCATACAATATGTTTTACCATTGCATTGGAATTCGGCGCAAATTTCGTAGGCCGAACTCTCCCCGAAGCACGGGTTCCCGTCTTTCGAGGGCCAGGGCGAGTCACAGGCGCGGTCACGGCGTTGGAGTCCGATACCACACGAGGTACTGCATAGTCCCCATGACGACCAATTTCCCCAGCCACCGTGTACTAGAAAAAAACAATTATCATGTGTAGATCTATGTCAATCACCAAAATTGCTGTTAATATTTGGCACATCATACACGGATATGTAATAGTTTAATGTGAACTTTTTTTTGTCACAACATTTGAATGTTTTCAAAATAGTGTCCAAAATAGTGTCCAAGTTATATTTAAATATGAAGTCAGCTGTTTGCCATATATAATGCCGTTTTAAAATATATACTTTCACAATATTACTTTTATAAGTATTAAATGCGTACCAGGACATTGGTTCATCAAACACTCGGAGGTGTCCTGGGCCGACCCCTGACAGTTGTCTCCGCGGTTTGCTGGAGGAGGGTTGTCGCATGCCCTGGTTCTCGTCCTTGTGCCGTTGTCACAGGTTACGGAGCACGTACCCCAATCTCCCCAAATAGACCATCCGCCGTCGACTAAAATTGTAAGAGATACTATTAAAACACAAGTAAGTCAAGGGCGTATGCTCTTTACACCAATCAATCATGAAAATATACCAACTGACCTTCCTTTTAACTAGAGACAAGTAGCTTTAGATTAGATAGATAATGCGTACAATTTTAAGCAAAACACAAACAATATTACATGCCTATAATGAGTACCCTTAT
>Ga0224511_10004835_pt1 | contig 10353 bp, 5 predicted proteins | sample SF_May12_sed_USG_2_FD_169988 | JGI IMG/M metagenome (GOLD analysis project Ga0224511, IMG submission 169988) | Sediment microbial communities from San Francisco Bay, California, United States - SF_May12_sed_USGS_8_1 | ecosystem: Environmental > Aquatic > Marine > Sediment | place: USA... | reverse complement strand
CTGGCGATCGAATCCCCTCGTCCGCTTTACTTTTTATATTACTTTTTATTATTACTAAATTGTTCGTTTCCCTTACGTTCTAATATATTAATATAATTAAAATTATTCGTTTTATACTTCATGTTTGTGCATTGTTCTCAGTGTATTTCTTTTTATTATTTTTGCGTAATATAATCATATTTTAATTAGTAAAATCATCTAAACACAGAAAATATTTACATAAATACAAAATTTGAAACATAAAAGCAATCTTCTCAACTTGAAAAATGTGTTTCTCGTGGATGATTAGAACCCGGGTCAAAAAAAGGAAACAATGAACACCGCGCGCTGGGCTACGAATTCACATGGCTGTAGCGTTGCCAATGTAGTATATACACTGTGTGTCTATCATCTGTGTATGAACAAGATACGTTAAATCTCTTAACCTTTTCAATACTTTACCTATTTAGATGAACCTAAACTAACCGAGGTTATGGTCACGTCTCAATGCGTAATGTTTACCTATATATCACTCATTCTCATTTAATAGGCCAAATTTAGCTCGAGAAATGGCGATATTTTTATTTTCACTGAAAGGGCTCAATTTCTGCCCGACTTATGGTATATATTCATATAAAGATGTTTTGTACTCGGACCCATTTTCACTCTTAACATAACTCCATATAAATTTCAGCTGTAAAATGGGCAAATATACCCCGGACATAGTTTTGGCCGATTAAACGAGAATGAGTGAGTCTAGTCAAAATAGCGCCGCATGAGTGAAAATCGTATCAATAATTTAGTTTAATGTAACTTGATATATATTATGTTTTTTAATCTTCCACTGACATTTTATTTTAAAATGTTCAATTCACCAACGACTGGGATAGAAGCTTTAAGTGGTTAAAACGTTATGCTATTTAAACCTGAATTAAAATAATGCCAGTTACCTTTTAGCTTCGTCGGAGATGCTAGCACATACAACATTATTTCCAACACATTGCAAAAGCCAGTATCAACGAAAGATCATAGAAAAGTTTAAAATGTAACTAAAGGCAAACGGAACGTACAGATCTATATCGCTTTGTGGGGACATTTCATATCTACCCGGTTAGTAGTCTGTGATATGTTGTATGTATTATTCTGGTTTTGATTTGACATTATGTATTCATAAAGGCAGTCAATACTTGTAAGGGATTTGTTTACTTTCTGGAGCTGTTAAAGATTTTGTCAACGAATTGAACTTATGCTTTTTATTTTTTACCCAAAACAAACACGCATGCAGACAGCGACATTTCATTCACCCGTTTAAAAGTATTCGATTCTACTCTGCATTTATATTGAACAATATATTGTTTGTGGAAAAAACAAATCCAGGCTTCTCTCTGAGTGTAAAATAGGAAAATTAATCAAGCCCTTTTGCGGGTTTGAGATTTTCCGTCGCATGAATTGTCTTAATTATTTATCAAGTCCTTTGAGAAGCGGAATCGCTTGGAACAATGCTATCAAACATTACGGAACAACCAATATTTAAATGTAATCGCTCGTTACAGTCAAGTCATAATAGCGATATTCCATTGAAGAAATCAAATCAAATACCCAAGTTTGCAAGTGTACATTGAAATCATACTGTAGCCAGGGCAGCTCGAGCCTTACTACTGATGTGTGTATGTGAAAAGGGAAGGGTGATACTCTGTCTAGTTGTATACTGTAACGACGATGTCATCTCAATAAATATTCGACCGTCCAGAAGTCCAGCTGCGTGTAAAACTGGAGAGTAAATCAATCTCTTTTATGTGGGTTTTTGATTTTAGGTGAACATTATCTATGAAAATCTCCGAGACGCGGAATGTTTTTTAAACAAGGCTAACAAACATTACGGAACAACTAATATTTAAATGTAATCGCTCGATACAGTCAAGTCATAATAGCGTTGTTCCATTAAAGAAATCAAATCAAATACCCAAGTTTTTAGGTGTACATTGAAATCATACTGTAGCCAGGGCAGCTTGATCCTTACTACTAATGTGTTTATGTGAAAGGGAAAAAGTGGTATTATGTTATATCATATAAAACATTAACATCTTCAACATTCATATACTTTTATTGTGTATGTTAAATACAGAAACGACATTATTATTCTTAAGTTTATAACAACAAACTGCACGCTTACATTCGTAACCGAAAAAAGATAATTTGTATGATGCGTATCATTATACGTAAAGTATGGATCAATATTATTTATTAAATAAAAAACATGCTGGTGTAATATTAAAATTTTATTTTTTACAGAATGATATTCCAATTTTCTAAAGTGCGTGTTTTGAACAACACACTTGTTTATTCTTACATTTATGTAAAAATTGTGGTAACTGTGCCACATTATATATATTCTAAGATATATTTACAGCTGAGTCAATTTAGATACGTTTATATAATGATATGTTGCATAGTATACAGGAAAGAACTTAATGCGAACCAAATCACAACGTAGTCGAAATCAACTCAGGCCTAAACTGTTTTCAGAAGGCTATACTTAAAGCTTTTAACTGTTTATGCAACATACAGACACCAATTACCATATTATTTAAAATAAGTGTTTAGCAATAACTTAGGAAGAAAATAGTTACAAGTTAAAGTATAACAAAATATTTGAAGTTGGTAAAGCCTTCTGAAATGTAATGTGTTTTTGTTATCGCGTTATATATTTCCACACTATGTTACAACAAATGAATGGATATATGTTTTAGTAATAAAATTCGCATCGGTTTTAGCATTATGACACAAATACATATTATTGCAGACGTATACATAGTACAAATTGAAGAGATGTTCAAAGAAAGGATGTTGTAAACAATGTAGATATGTCAAGTTAAATGGCACCATGACAAAATGGCCCGTACAAAAACCAACACACAGAACGACACAAAATCACGTAGATCACCATGACGCAACATACATTTAGACAATAACTTTTTTGTGTAAGGTACATACATGTGGTCAACGCTAATATAAAATATATAACATTATGTGTCATAACATTGTGATTTTGAAGCAAACATCTAACATCAAACAACTGAAATACAATATACAGGTCATCAAATAGCGCGGCGTCTTGTAAAATTGCATATGAAAAACAAATAACAAAACTTAAATAAAGGTGATATTCTTATAGAAATCATAATATTATATACACATACCTATATGTACATACACATCAAATGAGTGTTTAATTTTGAAAGTTTCTTTACATGAAGATATAATAATGACAATTATTTTACAAAATTCCAGAGGTGTGTAGAATTTAAAAAATGATACATGTACTATTTTTAAAACAATCTTTTGCTTATTTTATCATTTAGTTACCATACTCAATTAAGCACTATTTTGTACAATGAGCAAGAGGTTAAGTATGCTCATTAAAAATATTTCTGCCTACAAACGTAAACCAATATTTAAACTGCTCCATATAATTGGTTCACACAAGCAATTAAGTCTACCCTTAAGGGTATTCCACAGCGGTATGGTCGTGTTACACACAAACAATAACTTTACGAAAATATTTGCTTTCTTTTTTAGAGTATAATAATTAACAACGGGCAATTACTCTAAAATTAGACAAGGAAGAGTAACAGTTCACTGCTCTTCCACTCAATGAGATCCATCTATATTTAAAGTTTCTTGTTAACACCTCTTGTAGTTTTAGAGTTATGTCCCGGACAAAGTTCAACGTGTTAAAATGACTAAAGGGCAATAACTTCAAAATACGGCAAGGAAAAGTTAAATATATATTATATATTGCACATCCACTAAAGTATAAAAATTAACCAAGGGCCATAACTCCAAAATTAAGCAAGGAAGTAATATATTTTGAGTTAATGAGGTGAGGCCGTTTCATTAATGTTTAGATTGCAAGTCAAATTTAATTACATAAGTTAATATACATAGTTTAAGGACTGACAATAAGGTAACACCAATCTAAAGCACAGATGCATGTTATCAGCAGTGACTTTCAATTGATTAGGTATTTAATTTCTTTATTTACTTTCAAGAAGTAATAAAGACTGTTTACGCTAAATTAGATCAAAACAGTTTTTTTTAGAAATGCGTTAATTTGTCCTTATTTAGAAGGATATATTGTTTTACGTATACAAAAAAACACACAAGTGTTGTTTATGTAAAAACAGCAATGATTACCAAAACATGCAATGGACATACATAAATATACATACATATACATGTATAGTTAACAAACATACCATTTTATAGTACATAAAAGAAGTAGCTTGAAAAGACGAAAACATTAACATTGTTTATGCATAAATATTCAAATACTCTTGTCTAAATTTAAATGCTCGATACACGTGCTATTGAAGGTTACGTATGACACGTGTTGCTCCCCCAACACCCAGTGAAAATAGTTTTTTCTTTAAAAGGACTTGTGTGCATGGCTTGTTCTAAAATGACTGTTCTCCAACACACTTATACAATACCCGGAATACGTGTACGTGGATTAAAATTTATCCATTTGATTTTGTTTTCATTTACATTACGTAAGCTAAAGTAAAGGATTTTTGGAGAATGCGTTTGTGTCACTATCGATGTTGCTGGAGCCATTATCGCCGTTGTTGTCGTCGCTTTTTTGGTTTCCGTTTATATCCATTTTTATTGTTTTTTCTTCTTTTGGGGACACTATTGTCTGGATTAACTCTGTTTTTCTTAAGCCCATGAATGTGTCGAAATAGTCGTAAACAGTCTGAGAGTACAATCAAACACGCGATAGCAATACAAATTGAACATGCGACTCAGCCAATAGTGGCTGACGATGCTCTGGGATCTGAACGAGATATCCGCATACTGAGTGCCAGTGTAGTATTTGATTTGTCGATTTTCAGATTTTTTATCAGTAATTGGACAATTTTATCTGCTTTAACATTTGCCCATTCGTTCATATTATTGCATAAACATGGCAACAGGTAAATTCTGTTTGAAGCACGCGTTTGTGTTGCTATTGAAGTTGCTGGTGGCGTTAACATTGTTGTTGAAGTTGTTAACGCCGCTGATGATGTTGACGTAGATGCCAATGGCGTGGTTGGTGTTGTAAGCTTCGTGCTAGTTGGCGTCGTTTTTGATGTTAGTGGCGTTGTTGTTGGCGTCGTTGCTGATGTTGGCGTCGTTGTTATAGGCACCGTTGTTGAAATTGCAGTCATTGCTGTTACTAGCGTTGTTGGTGTTGTCGTTGATGCTGATGACGTTGATGTTGTAAGATCCGTTGCTGCTGCCGTCATTGTTGGTAACGTCGTTGATGATTGCGTCGTTGTTGATGTTGTTGTCGTTTTGGATGTAGGCGTCGTTGTTGATGGCGCCGATGTTGGTGATATAATTGTTGATAATGGCGTTTCTAATGTTTGCGTCGTTGTTGTTGGCGTCGTTGTTGGTGTAAAGAACGTTGTATGCGCTATTGGCGTCACTGTTAATGCTGAAAATGTCGTCGCTATGGTTCTTGTTGTTGGTGTCGATGATGTTGACGGCATCGATGTTGTTGTTGTAGTTAACGTTGTTTGTAACGTCGTTGATGTACTTTCTGAGTACCTGTGGCAATGTTGAATGACCACTTGATCATTATGATCTGAGGTTGCTTCTAAGGCACAATCGTTGGAGCATCCATTGGAAAGCTGACATACTTTTCCAAGGTTACTAGTAAAATAAACTGCATATGGTGCATTGGTTGCGGTTAGATGGTGTACACATGTTTTTAATTCCTGAATTGAAGGAATGATTTCCCCCTGAGATGTTGGTGCAAACCTCGTCAAACTTGTTAGCTCTAATGAAGAGTTGAGGCATCCTGCAAATCACAGAACAGAAACTAACGATCTCTGTTTCTCGTTCAAACTTTTTTTACATTTACCACAGCTATAGACTAAATAACAAGAGCCGGTCGGAACCGGGTAATGCTCCCCGAATAAACGTAGGTATTAGACACAGAGAAGTAGTTTGTCAAAAGTAGTTGTAAAATCGGACTTCAAATAACAATGTTTTGGACCAGACACGATTTTGCTGTAAGGTCATGCTGTGACCTTGGCCTTCAAGGTAGCAACCCAAATGTTTCACGCGACACGTTGTCTCAATATGGTGATCATTCCTGTGAAATAATTGTAAAATTTGACTACAAATCACAAATTTTATGCGCCGGAAACTTTTTTGCTGAAAATTCATACTGTGACCTTGACCTTCAAGGTAGCGACCCAAATATTGTGCGCGACACATCGTCTCAACATGGTGATCATTTATATGAAATAGTTTTTAAATATGATTTCAAATAACGAAGTTATGAGCCGGACAGGATTATGCTGAAAGGTCATGCTATGACCTTGACCTTCGAAAAGCGACACAAATGTAGCGCGTGACACGTTGTCTCAATATGATGACCATTTATGTAAAATAACTGTAAAATTCGACTTCAAATAACAAAGTTTTGGGCCGGACACGATTTTGTTGAAAGATCATGCTGTGACATTGACATTCAAGGTAGCAGCCCAAATGTTGCACGCGACACGTCGTCTCAATATGGTGATCATTTCTGTGAAATTGTTTCGAAATCTGACTTCAAATAACAAAGTTATGGGCCGGACACGATTTTGCTGAAAGGTCATGCTGTGACCTTGACCTTTACGGTAGCGACCAAGATTTTGTACGCGACACATCGCCTCAATATGGTGATCATTTCTGTGAAATATTTTTGAAATCCGACTTCAAATAAGCAAGTTATGGGCCGGACACGATTTTGCTGCAAGGTCATGCTGTGACCTAGACCTTCAAGGTAGCGACCCAAATGTTGCGCACGACACGTCATTTCAATATGGTGATCATTTCTGTGAAATATTTTCGAAATCCGACTTCAAATAATAAATTTATTGGCCGGAAAGGATTTTGCTGCAAGGTCATGCTGTGACCTTGACATTCAAGGTAGCGATCCAAATCTTGCGCGCGACACGTCGTCTCAACATGTTGGTCATTTCTGTAAAATAGTTTCAAAATCTGTCTTCAAATAACAAAGTTATGGGCCGGACACAAATGGGACGTACGGACGGACTGACGGACGGACGGACGGACTGACGGACTGACGGACAGACGGAGAAGGCGGCGACTATGTGCTGCCCCAAAATGTTTCGGGGAGCATAATAAAAGCACATATTACCCTACTTGGTTTACACTAAGTCTTATACTTATGTAACCGTTTGTGACTGGCTATGTGCAAAAGATGACAAAAACTATAATTATGCACACTTTCTGTCGTATCATCGTCATTGCTACTAAAAAAGGTTTTATCAGACTGACCTTAGGTCATTAACGGCTACAAGTCTCGTGTAAAGAAAATCTACAATCAATATTTACTAATCTTTATACATAACTTTCGAAGATATTGGTTCAGAATGCTGCAGTTCACAAATGAAAATATAACCTGCCATAGATAGATTTACAATAATGTTATGGTTCAAATGTTAACTTTACCATTTATTTTTGATAACAAGTGCCCCCTGCCATGGATCTGTGATGAATTTCACAGGCAGGAGACTTTCTGTACTAAGGATTTTCTCCTTTTCATCCCTTCTTTTTTTTGATTTTGTATTTGTTCACTTTCCTGTCATTTTGTTTAATTCCTTAGTGGCCTTGTTAAAAAGAATGAATGGACACTTTTTTTCTTTTTCTTCTCCAAAAAATGTTGAGAAAGTGTGAGGTTTGCTGCAGCGGAAAACTGGTTTAAACCCCCAATGTTTTTCATTGACCGTACCAAGGCGGTAATTCAACATTTTTTGGAGAAGTCTTTTAAGTAATTGAAAATTGAAAATAAAAAAAACACAGAAAAATCCGAAAAACAAAAAATATAGTTATTTCTTAATGTCTGTTGCGTCTTTGTATACTCCGTGTTTTGTGATGTTCTGTGTGTTTTTTGTACGGGCCATTTTGTCATGGTGCCCATAAACTTGACTTGTCCACATTGTTTACAACATTTTTTCTTTGAACATCTCTTCCTTTTATATTACAACGCGAAAATGTAGTATAATTATTTGAAAAGTAAATTCGTTAGCTCGTTAGTTCATAAACTCTAAATATGAACTGAATCATGTTGTCTAGATAATTTACATGTGCTCTTCGTGTTTGTGTATTAGATATATTTAAATGTTCTACTGACAAATCGATAAAATGTATACCATATTAAAACACCGAAACGTAAATTATCCAAAATTGTATATTTTGTCTGTGATTTTGTATTTTGACAGCCTAAAATGTGTATTTGCATTTTCGCAGCAATCCTTCTATTTATATATGTATCTCGGCCTTTAACATGTGTTTACTCAAACATTGCCGCATATGTGTTGTTTTTAAACAATTTGATAATGCAGAAGACTCGCATTACTACAGTTTGCTTTCAAGCTTTTATAGAATATATCTTAATATGTCGTCTGAAACACTATTTGTGTCCAGCTCTAGTGTTTGCGCTTGCGTAACCTTAATTTACTTAATAGTTTACTTTAGCTTTTTCATTTTATATATTTTTTGGGTTAATTAGAAATCCCAGAAATTCTCCCGCATTTTCCGTGGTTTGCAGTAATTTGATGCAAGTGTTGAAAATGCATGTTTATCTAGTTTTAGCAGTTGTCTGCAGTCTTATTAAAGGTAAATAGTTGTAATGAGCTTTGATGCTTCAATCTGTGTTTTGGTTTTGCATTTCTGTTTAAATTGGCCCCGTTAATTAACTTTGACTTGGTATTGAAATGATGGCGATGGTTTTAACATTTGTTCAACTCGTTTACAAAACTACCTTGCATGTATTAATAACAGCTAACCATTATCTGCATCCACACATTGAAAGTAAGGTTCGACTGGGCGTGTCTCCATAAGCCGGTAAGATAGTGTGCCATTGTATATACAATTTTTGTAAAGGTGATTGATTTTATTCCTGTTTTAATGTTACATGCAGCGGCGGGTCCAGAATTCGCCCTTAGAGGGGGAGGCGTGGACTTTGTCAACGGCGGGTAGGGGGTGAAACTCATTGAAAGCTTTGACGGTTAAAAAATGAGGAAATGTAGCATTTGGGGCATATAAATACGCGGCAATTAGGGGGCGCGCGCCGGATCCGCTAGTGACATAGTCTTGTAAATTCTATCTTTTAAGTCACTGGAACGTCTAAACTGTTTAATGATAAGTTATTAATTGTATAATTGTTATAAAATGTAATTTGCTGTTTTGTTAATATGTTTCAGCATCGGAAACCTATGATATCGTACAAGAACCGATCAGAACCTTTCTACCTGATTTTGTAAATGAAGTAATAAATTGTGAAACATTCAGATTAGTTCTGAATAGCCGCTGGCTTCATATTTTATGTTGTCTTGTCAGAAGGTTAGCAATTTGCATATGAAATAGAGATGGAAAAACAGCAGAAGAGTGTTCTTTTGATTAGGACTTTATGTAGCAATTGATAAGGTTTGTCTCGTGAAAAAGTGATTGAACAAAATATACCATTAATTATGAATTGTGCTTTTGTTGTTAAAGTGTAAAACATTTACACATTCGTAAAATAAAATGCCTTGTTACCTGTATTGCACGTCCTCATGTAAGTTATCCCTCCCTGCCAATGTGTGAGCACTTCAGTGTGGTTGCAGTTGAAGGTATAACACTTCACATCGTTGTAACTGTACACCACTGCATACAAGTTTGGGTCGCCTAGTAAAACTTGTAGACATTGATCCTCTTGATATTGATCAGAAGCGCCATCAAAAGATATTTCATTTCGGCAATTGGAATCTAGATTGTAGTCGCAGTTCTTACAGTATCTGATTGTATTTTGACAAGTAGGTGCGGCTTCCACTTAATGCGGTAGCAGTAAATGTAGAAGTACTGAAAAACACAATCACATTGCTGACCTAAATGCTATATGCGATGATAATTATGTCTTTTTTAAAATGAATAACGAAATCATAAAATGGCCGTGAAATGCGATTTTTATCTGCCATTATGAAGCAGTGAAACATATTCCCGTGACATAAGAAACGGTAAATTATAGTATTTTGGTTTTAAATGTGTAGATTTCCAGGTATATAATGTTGAAAGGAAATGTTTGATAATCACAAAGATGCCCTTTGTTTATGCATAAAGTTTAATACGGCCTAAGTGAGAAAAGTACATGAATAGTATACGTACTTTTAGGGTTCTGCTCGACAGCGTGAAATATATTATTCAATGTTTAAATACTAATTAATTTTATGTTTTTTACTAAAAAATATACTTTCGAGATAACAAAAAATAATATAACTCATGTAATTTTAACACGTTTGATTGTTTTTGAACATGAAAAAATGACTATGTTTG
>Ga0224511_10004834_pt1 | contig 10354 bp, 8 predicted proteins | sample SF_May12_sed_USG_2_FD_169988 | JGI IMG/M metagenome (GOLD analysis project Ga0224511, IMG submission 169988) | Sediment microbial communities from San Francisco Bay, California, United States - SF_May12_sed_USGS_8_1 | ecosystem: Environmental > Aquatic > Marine > Sediment | place: USA... | reverse complement strand
GGGGTAGAAAATGTAGAAAATCATTGAAAGTGTTGAAAGTTGAAGTAAAAGTCATTTTAAGCGTGTTTTTGGCCATATTTCTATTAAAATCATGCTTAAAATTAGTCGCGAGCGAAGCGAGCGAAGAAAAAATTGAGAAAAAATAGCATTTTGGGCATAAAAAAATCATAGGTCCGCGGCCGTTAGGGGGGGCGCGCGCCGGGTGCGCCCCCCCCCTGGATCCGCTAGTGAACTGCACACTGCAGTCAGCTCAAATTGGGAAGACACACATACCAAAGGTATACAACACTAAAAAAAACACTTACCGTCAAATGCATAGTCCCCTGAACATGTGGCAAAGCGAAAAACACAAAGATAAAATAACACAATCATAAGGAGTGTCTGCGTCATCAATGAAATATGTTAAAATATATTAAATGGATTTCAAAGTTATTGTCATTATCAACACACGTCCACAAGACCGTCTTTGTTCACCCACGGACCATGGCCTTAACAATCCTTCATTAAAATTTTACGATCTGATAAAATTTAAACCAATAATATACTAAAATGTATAGAAATGCCCCTTAAGTCCGGATATGCATTTAAAGTCTACAGTGTACCTCCCAAATTAACGAGATGGAATATTGATAACACCATAAACATACCATGTAAGAATGGGCTGATGCATATTTCTACTTGTTTTATATAAATAACTCACACATCTGTGCACTGGTGGCTTAGAACGCGTGGGTTGCGGTGTGACAGTCATTACTTTCCAGAAGGAAAGTTTCATTCTGTTTTAAAGCTCTTATCCCACACGTCAAAATAAACATTCCAAAATAAATATGTCAGCGAACGATAAAACATAACACGTATACTAATATACATTAAACTAGATTATTAAAACGTTTTTCACTCAAAGAAATGTCAGCATAGAATTGTAATTTCACATTATTCCCATAATCGTTTACCGTTCCAACGATTTCATTTGTAATATTGATCTTTAAATTAGACATAACAGCTTCAATAAAACCGAGGCTGCTGTTTTCTCGTGCAGGCTTTGCTTCCTGAGGGCTTTCCCTTTCATCAGTTTAATACCAATAAACGTGCGGCGTTATTTTGACTCTAGAAAGGTGCGCGGCGTAGGAATTCCGTTATATTTATAAACCGGAAAATCCTTCCAGGACCAGAGGACGCCCGTATGTTTTTTAATTCTTTTAACGACACAGAGTGAATTCAGTGTTTTCTATTAATAAAAATTATTTATATATTTATCTATGTTTATGTGAAATACTGTTGTTTAGTTACAAAAATGTAAATCAAAATTCACCATGTGTGGGATAGGAATTTTAAATTACAAATGATTTATAACAAAGTGCTTTTTAAACTAGTAGAGAGGTGTGCATGACGTGGTTTTAGCTCACCTGAGCACACAGTCCTCGGAGTGAGCTATTGTTACAGTCTTGTGTCCGCCGTCCGTCCTCCGTCAGTGGGTGCGTGCGTAAACTTTTTCATCCAAACGACTTCTCCTCCATAAACAACTCATTGGATTTGGGCCACACTTTACAGAAATGATCCCTAGGTGTTCCCCAATCAAAGTTATTCAAACCGTTCCGGTTGGTTGCATAAGTAGGTAACAGTGTCAAACAATAAGTTTTTAAAATGCAATTTTCAAAATTATTCTTGTCTGAAACCACATGACACAGAGCTTGGTTTATATTGAAGCTATATTTGGTATATAGCATCATCTAGAAGTCCTCTACCAAAGTTGTTCAAATTATGCCCCTGGGGTCGTAATTGACCCTACCCCGGTGGTCACATTTTTACATTTAATTTTATAAGGATAAGTTCAAACGACTTTTTCTCTTGAACCGCTTATGGGAATTTGACCAAACTCGACAGGTATGGTCATTTGGTGGTTTCCTACCAAAAGTGTTCAAATGGCTCTGATTGGTTGCATAAGTAGGTCACAGGGTTAAAAATTACGTTTCCAAAATGCAATTTTCAAAAGAAATCTTGTCTGAAACTACACGGCCCAAAGCTTTCATATTTGGTATATAACATCATCTAGAGGTTCTCTACAAAAGTTGTTTAAATTATGTCACTGGGGTGGGTTTGACCCCTCCCCAGTGGTCACAATTTATATTGATATATATATAAGGAAAACTGCTTCCTCAAACTACTTTCTCTCTTGAACCACTTGTGAAAAATTGACCAAACTAAACACGGATGATCCCTGGTCATCTACCAAAATTGTTGAAATAGTTGTAATTGGTTGCTAGAAAGAATGTTCAAATTATGCTCCTAGTATATAATGAGGCCCTGTCTGTGGGCATATCTGATTTATAAAGAGTAATATAGGGAAATCTTGAAAATCTTATTGTAAAATCTACTAGAGCCTTGATATTTGGTGTACAACATTAGTGTTCCTCTGTAAATGGTTCCACTGTGACCTTTGTCCTTTTCCTTAGGTGAGCGACCCAGGGCCCTGTGGGCGCTCTTGATGTTTCAAATCAAAGCCTAATAAAAGTGTTTTCATTGAACCCAATCAATTACAAATGATTGACAAAAAGTATCTTCGCTGTTTTATTTTAAGCAAATTAACAGTTATTATTGCCTTTATTCTATCAGCTCATTGATCTGAACCAAACTTCAAACTATCATATTTTAACTTAATTTGGAGTTGTTGCGGATATAAATTCAATGGTATCGGCTTTCCGCATCATGGGAGTGTCAAGATGTGACAAGATGTTAACACTTACTGGTGTATAAATAATCTTGCGTCGGAATTTAGTATCTAAATTCTTAGTTGCATGCCTACACTTTTTTTTGCGTGCATACGTTTTTTTTCTCTACATGACTAAAGATGTTATTTAAAAAATTGTTTTTTAATATATTGCAATGTTACGTAACATAATTAAATAAAACGTTGATATTTGAAAAGAAATACACAAATTATTTGCAACAATACAGAACAATCGTGAAGCTAAAAGCATCAATGACTATGACACTTAAATATGAATCACCAGGATACTTTCTTGCCTAAAATATAGAATTTCGGCCTCTGTAATCCTCTGCAAGCGTTTTAAGGAGGTACACCTAGCTAACAAAACATCACAGTAACAAAGAACTAAAACCGCTGTTTTAACAGTTACTATATTCCACAGCTTTTTCATAGGTTATATGTACCAATTGTCGATTGCAAAACAATATTTTCTGAATGTATATAAATACTCTAGGCATACCAGATGGAATCTATCACTTCTGTTGGACGATGTTTGAGCGGAGGGATGAAGGGAGCTAGGGAGGGAGGGAGGGGGAGGGATCTGGGAGGGAAGCAGATACCTCAACACAAGAAGGCTTTTGGTGGTAATATTTAAACGTCTTTGGCCGGAACTGAACCCATGATCTCCCGCTTACGACCCGAACGCTCTACCACTGAACTACTACTGCAGTATGATTGTATGTCTTTTATTTTTGCATTTTGATAACAAAGATCCGTTATGCAATGTGGCGTTGTTGCCGTGGCGAATTCCATTAAAATAAATGAATAACCATTAATGAACAGTCCCTTTTATTTTTTCGTTTGAATTTTTTTCCTCGCACACTCTGAATGTTCGCACACACTTGCTTAATGAAAATAAGCACAGTCACCATAAATAAAACAACATGATCTTGAACCACTTCATTTATTCAATTTCAATTATAATCATTAGAAAGTTCGTTATACTTCAGGCCTAAAATAATGTGTTTGTTTTGGGAAACAACAGTTAGGTTGTGGGGTCGGGATTTTCGTGTTTGTTTTTATTTATGACGAAATACTGTATTTTGGGTTTGAAGTAAGATAAACAAATCTAAAAGTACTTAAAATAAACTGTATAATCACAGTATTTTTCTCAGTATGGTCGGGTTCCCGAAACTCACGTATTATTTTTGAGGCCTAACTCAAGACTTAGACATAAATAATTGACAGTTTGCATAAAAATGAAAAAAAATATACTGGTGGAGAGAGAAACGCAAACTAGTTGTCTATATGAAACACGTGCATTACACATATATTTTTAAATTGTAAGATTAAATAAAGTCACAGAGTCTTGGTCATGGTACACACATGTTATTTGCATGTAACATTAATGACGCTACACAATTCTGGAAATATCCTGAACACATATTTTTTTACAGTTGCCATACAGTATAATGACATGTTAGGTATAAATTATGCTTTTGTATGATACACAAGGGCACGTCATGAAGATGATAATTATATAAATGTTCTGAGAATGTTAAGTAAATACAACATGTAGTTTTGAGGATGGACATTATATAATATACATATTAAATGTAAAAAATAATGCGTTTACTGATGTCTACAAAATGGGCAGTTAACATGCACACACTATACGGCGATGAATTATATAATGATACAATAAACATCATTGGGGAAATAGTAAAGGAATGCCTTTTCACAAATAGATAATGTACATCTACACCAAATTTTGCAGGCATACTAGCCAGGCTGTATGAAAACAAATGACGAATGAAGCTTATAAACCCTTTATGAAGGTTGGAAGTTAAACTCCCATATTTATTTTTGCTTACATGGATATGTTGAACAGTGAAATACGCGAGTATGAGAAATCAGTTTATCACGTCTACACTTCATAACATTACATATGCTATACAATTATAACAACATCTTAAACATACTTTAAATAATTAAAGGATGTGATCAAAGAAAAAAATTGGCTAGAAATAAATGACTTCCATCTTACTAATGCCTAGTTCGGTCAATGACTATGGATAGTTCCACAAATTTTCAAGCTCCTCCCCAAGCGGCATTTTTTCTTTGATCTTGTGATAAGGTTTATCACAAACAGGAAGTATGCTTTCTTTTATATTGTATAAGTCAGATTGTCAGCTGACAATATTATCCTAATCTATTGGATTAAAATTGATATTGTACAGTTATAAATGATCGTGATTGACAGTTGTGGAACTGTCCATTATCGGGAGATAATACCAGACCTAATATCGAAAATCTAAATTTTTAGTGGATATTTGTCCTTCATCTTGCATGTTTACCAATGTAACTTTAAGCGGCATAATATTACATTGATTAACATACAAAAACATAGATATACATCATGAAATAATATATTCTAAATTAACACGGTAATTGGCCAATATTATAAAGTCAAGTTTTGATACAAATAATGCAACGGTTATGTGATTCATCAACATATATCTAGGAAGTATCGCATTTTAAAATGGATAGTACATTGTATTCAATTACACACAGTGTTTACAGTCTATTATTTCTCTCCACACCTTTTAACGCAACTCTACGTTTGCCGTTGCTAGCTTGCATGCCTTGTTGATTGTAGTATATAGGGTCGCTTGCCAGGGCCCCACTAGACGTGGCTGGCTCGTCTTCAATGTACTCCTCGGCGGCCTGATTGAAGTAAATAGGGTCGCTTGCCAGGGCCCCACTAGACGTGGCTGGCTCGTCTTCAAAGTGCTCCTCGGCGTCCTGATTGTAGTAAACCGGTTCGCTTGTCTGGGCCCCACTGGACGTGGCTGGTTCGTCTTTAAAGTATTCCCCGGCGTCTTGATTGTAGTTAACCGGTTCGCTTGCCTGGGCTCCAATAGACGTGGCTGGTTGCAACGCGCCGTGCCTTTCTGTGACGGAGTGGACATCTTGGAGTAATAAAAAAGTACACATAAGTATATGTAAATGTTGTATTATATATTTTTGGAGGCAAAATACTTTAAATTGAAAGTCGATGGATACATTGAGTTTCAATGTGGGCTTTCCCTTTCATCAGTTTATTATCACAAGAACATATATGTGGACAATTGCGTAGCAGGTTCTAGCATATATATACACATGTATATGGTTTTAATATGTATGTTTCGGCTTGCTAGAAACTGTTACGCCATTTTAAAAAGAAAGGATTGCATTCTTTAGGTCAGTCCACGTAACTGGCTTCCCTCTATCTAGTACTATGTGCTTGACTTTACAACGTTTTCCGCACTAACTATATCATTTTCGATATGTCCGTTAAGTTTCTTGCACGTTGTATAGAGTTTGCCAAATTCAAGCGTGAGTAGCGAGTCCACACATTTTTCAAAGAAACTCACATCTACCCTATCATTGATTAGACAGAAGGACTAAAAAGCTATTGAAAACAGAGACGCAAATATATCTAGCTATAAAAACAAGCCGGGTCAAACTCACGCCCCACACCATACTTGGATTATAAAATATTCTCTTTGCAACTGGGGTAATAAATCCGGTGTCAATTGTCTGAAATAACGATGGAATTTTTCTGTTACCGTACTGTCTTGCCCACAACATATAGGTTACATTGCTCTACATTCACATACGTCAGTCTCTCAGCATGACGTGCTGATCACGTGACCCGCAAAGGCGACAGTAAAAATAAACAAACTGTCTAACGACAAAAGGAATAGTATGCGCTGATTATCAGCAAAGTGTTGTTATGTTATATTGTGAAACCAAATCAATCAACAAAATGAAATAATTTATCCTTAATAAGTTATATTGTACAATATAATAACATCATTTTGCGTTACAGCATGTGTACTATTATGATTTCGTCCGATGTTTTCTTCACTTAATAAAAATTAGTTCTCGTTTGTGGATGCCGAATAAAGAGGCGAATGTGAAAGCAAGGAACGACAACTCTGCGAACATATAGTTCCTGTGGACAACGGGGTTCTTATTCTTGCATATCAAGCGATTTGTTCCTAACCGATTGACTGTTAAGCTACTGTATATAATACTAGTACTTTGATATTATCCTCGTAAGGACAAAAACATAGAAAGATATGACAATGTTATGTTGTGTCAATGACAAAAGGCTCGTAATGTGGCAACGGATCTGTGGTTAGTTGCAGAATGGAAACAGGTGTACAGGTGTAGTTATTACAGCACCCTTTGCTAAAACATCGCATAATTGGTGTGCAAAACGTGTTTAATTACCCTGATTCATAGAAGAACACTTTTTATCAAGTTGGTTATTTTGCTTGGACGTCATTGTAGATTGTGTGCTCTTTGGCAAAGACGTTATTGTAGGTTGTGTGTTCTTGGACATGGACGTCATTGTAGGTAGTGTGTTCTTTGGCTTGGCCGTCATTTTAGGTAGTGTGTTCGTTGGCTTGGACGTCATTGTAGGTTGTGTGGTAGGCGAGTTACTCATCTCAATCACAGCAACTGTCACTGTAGGTGGGTTTAAGCGGCCCCCTTTTAGTACAACGTGAAACACGTTTATTAAAAACATATTAAAAAACACGCAACATATTTTTAAGACTTTAACAATAATTAAATGCATTCATATCGCATCATTAAGAAAAGAACCATTTAAAATTACGCAATAAAACTATTAATAGTCAACACCTAAAAAAGATGAAAATATATATTTTTGTAAATATTAATGAGAAATCTCACTTCTCACGTCCAGCATCGTGCTGTAATCGACTGTGGAATATATATGTGGCTCGATGTCAAGTTTCGTCACAGGTTTTGTAGAATTCGGGATTCTCCTTAAACAGTATATGCTTAAGTTGCAGAAGGTATACAAAGTTGACATGAAGTATGTGTATTTGTTAATGATAGAAAACACTGACGAAATTTTCATAATCGATAAAGTTAAAATAAAAATTACATTCGACCGGTTAACTTAGTTGTTAGTGTTAAGCATATTATTACCACTTAAGGTGTCATGGTACAATGTATCAAACCAGCTGGTGAATTTGATTTCAAAGCGGATTCATTATTTGGTTTGTGGTGTATTTTAAATGATCACCGGGATATGACCTTTACAACTATGAGAACTGTGTTTGTGCAAAAAACTAAATTGACTACTTTGTTTACAAAACAACACATATTGTGGAGTCAAAGACATATGATCATGGGAAAACTATATCTAATAATAACCAATTAAACCTGGTGTTTCTTCGATGCCGTACTATGGCCACAATAACAAGGACAATCAGCATGATGCCAGCAATAGATGATCCCACCACGACATACAGGGCCACGTGCCTTGCTGTAAACCGTTGTATAATTCACAAAAAGACGCTTACTATTCTGCAGTTAGCTTACTGGCATACTGGTACACCTTTACAAATTTATTACATAAACAATAATGATACAATTTTCAATTTTAATTAGCTCTTTAAAGTGCACTTCAACAAATTGCAACATTGTGCAGTTCTGTTAAACTTGCAATGACACATTAACTTTTTTAAGGTGTCACTTTCTATGACAATCATAGTGTTGAATTGTAAAATGCGATATGTATGTTTCTTACGCACTCAGTCACACTTTGAGTGTTTTCAATCTGCATACTAGGTCAAACAAGACACTTTGACACGCTGTGATTTGGTAGAAGAAGGAAATATGATTTATCAAATATCCCAACCTTTGGCGCATGACGTTGTGTTGCTCCATGTGTGGTCAGCCAGACATGTCGTCGTCGGTAAGGATGCCACAAAGCCTGGATCGCATATGTACCGTACAGTTGTACCGACTTTGCAGTGGCCTGATTTAAAGCAGTGTTTGACGTCAAGGACCCCTTCGTCAATTGTAAGCACTGGGCACACATGTACTACAAACATGTATTCAATAACGGTGTTTAGTGCATATTTGAACATTCAGTTAATGCATCAATAATACTCATTCAACAACATGCCATACTGTATATTCTATGAATTATAGTTTTGACAAGTTACCTTATGTAGTTATGTTAGATAAGCTGCATGTATTTTGCACCGCTTAGTGTACATGCTTTGTTATAAATATCTTACCGAATTCTGGCGCCTTGATCCATTTGAGTTTTCTGTTTGTGGAGCACGTTACTATAGCATAACCGGAGGACATGAAGATGTGCTCGGAGTTGTATGAAGCCGTTCCATTTTCACCGATAGCAAGTTCCGGGTAGTGGTCTATGTGTTCATGGCGAACATCGCTTGTGTCGTTACAGAGAATCTTGACGCACTCCAGAGGTGGTTGACCCCATGTTCCGTCAGACTGGCATGTCCGTGTGGTCAACCCGCCTTTTATTTCATAGCCATCATCGCATATAATGGCAATTGTTGTGTTATACCAGTATGGAGAAGATAGGTCTAACTGTGCATAAGAAGTGTTAGAAGCGTTGTCACGATTACCATGGCCAGTTGTGTAACGTCCATTATTTAGACTAGGAACCTTGCAAGTAACAGCAATACACACAGGTGGTGGTGACCATACTTTTTCTGCTTGACATGTCGTGGTGGTGTGAGGCGAAGAAAAGCCTTTGTTACAGGAAAATGACACTTCATGTCCGGTCTTAAAATATTCAGCTCCAACATTTAGCGCTTGTCCATTTGTTATACTTGGTGAGCTGCACACCTCTGTAAATAGTTTTGCTGGATGTGATAACATGCCGTAGCAATGTGTGACTATTATTTTTGTATAGCGTATAGAACTTTAAATGTAGGACAGTGAAATACACATCCCTTGATTACCAGAAGTATCGTTTAAGAATCACACAGAATAGACTTTTTATTGAAGGCTTTTATAATTTGAAAACTATTTTTACAGTAGAAAATACTGTTCATCTTTTAATCCTTCATTATGAGATTAAAGAAAAAATCACAGAGCAACTTGTATAAATATTAACACAGTGTCAGTGTAATGAAAGCCGACATACAGTGTATGGATAAAGACCACATATACCCATACAAAATAGTTTTACATGTAAAATCAGGAACTTATATTTAAAGCAAAATACTTTTTCACAACTAAACTCACTTTTAATGACCACAATAAACATTATAACAATTTTAAAATATCATTGAAAACAAAAGAAACCTCGACAAAACTGTACAATTTTCAATATAAAACACTAAATCATAAACATCAAAACATTTTTTTCGTTCTCTTGAAAGTATTGTTGTATATTCAGTTTTTAAAAGGTATATAATATTACAATTAAACCCTTTCTGCAAGCTATATAATTAATTTGTCTGACCCCTTAAAACATATAAACTCGAACTTTGTTCTCTGTTAATAAAAAATTCATGATTTTAAGATGTCAGTAAATTGTACATGCTCCTCCGCTGCAGTAAAAAATTGAAATATGTACATTTGAATTGCCCATCCTAATGTCAATTTTCGGTTACATGACTTTACAATGACATGATGTATATTTGTCTGAAAAGGTTTGCCAAAGGCATCATTCCCCATACATTCATTGACAATTCATATGACCGGTACATTATACTAAGCAGGGTAATGGTTATGTTGTGAACGGTAACCTTAAGGTGTTTAAAGGTGTATGAACGTGACATATTTTTCACTCATTTC
>Ga0224511_10004833_pt1 | contig 10354 bp, 14 predicted proteins | sample SF_May12_sed_USG_2_FD_169988 | JGI IMG/M metagenome (GOLD analysis project Ga0224511, IMG submission 169988) | Sediment microbial communities from San Francisco Bay, California, United States - SF_May12_sed_USGS_8_1 | ecosystem: Environmental > Aquatic > Marine > Sediment | place: USA... | reverse complement strand
AGTGCATAACACTTGGCATTCTGGGTATGTCTTATACTGAAAGCAGTGGGTACTCTGGTAGACCGTGAGTTTGCCATGGGCCACATATATTCCCAGGTGTCGTGTAAATCCATACTCGGTAATGAAGGGGGTTACACTTACTTTATATAGCCTACCTAGCGGCTGCCAATTTCATCTCCATAATGGAAGATATGGAGGCATTTGCATTTATTTTTAATTTAATGGAAGTTCTGTTCTATTTATCAGGCGATGAAGGTAGACCATTATTATTAGTTGGCTGTTGTCACATTGTGTGTGAATGTCCCACTGTATTCGTTGGATATTGTTCACCTTTCTGGCTTAGGGTAATTTTTGCACAAAAATAAATCTCGTTTCAAATGATTCATCATGGCTTTAGAAGTACGGTACTTCCAAGTTTGTGTCATGTCAGGCATAATGTAAGCTTTTTGCCAAGAGGAAGTCAGTAATGCCATCACCAACCCATTAACTGTTCTCTTTACTGTTGCTCAAGCTTGCTATCAAAACTTCATTAGTTTGTCTCCTCGTGGGAGAAGCCCATTTGGCCAGTCTAGTTGGGGTTTTCTGTTGATGACTTTATGGGCGAATGGAATAAGTTTCTCCACCCTTCCCATGTGTTGTACTAAGAAACCAATTACGCCATTCCTGGTGCAAGTTGGCACTTCCCCAAGGGCCACATGGCCAGTGGCTGGGAGAGTGACCTCTACTTTTCAGAGCCGTTGGTTTTCAGTAATCAGTCAAGTATGGGTCTATGATTTTCATAGATGAGTTGGAGAGAGAAATGGAGCGAACTTTGTCAATGAAAAAGGAGAGAAGGGGTTCTACAGTCACATCCAACACAGCCGCGACACCCAAACATATGCCCCAACGAGTGCTGTCTGTCACTTCTGACAAAGATGATGCAGAAACCGCGGAGCTTTCTGATGAACGGGTGAGTGCAGATGCACTTGTGAATGAATGTTGCTTATTGTTTACTGTCAAATTTCACAATGTCTGTCAATGGAATAAGTAAGCATGAGTAAATGAGGAGTGATGGGGTGAAAAGGTTATTGTACAATGCAGTACTACTTCACCCAAAAACTTTGCCCATATATGATGGCGCACTTATCAGGTCTGCATGATATGCATCATGCTTGCTCATAGCAAACATGCCCATGATAAAATAATCTCTTATCTATCCTGAATGATTGTTGCGTCATCCGCTGTCCAATTTTGCAATAACCACATTACCTGGCTATTGAATGAGAAAGCATGACTCAAGGAGTAGGAGCATAAACCGTTATAGACACTGTCTATGCCAGTGCAACCAAACACCTAGAGTGAGTGTGCTGAATCTGGTACGAATAGGTGATCTCATACGCATAGGATGCTGACAATGCTAAATCAAAAAGACCCGACAAAACCTTTATGACCATTGGGTGAGGTCTGCGGCGCATAGTTTAATCAAAGAATAGGCAGGGTTTCCCTGGGCAAGTAGTTTCTTGTACTCTTTACAGCTGCCCCCTTTTGCTTCTTTAGGATCAGTTCTTGAAATGGCCTACATCCAAATACATTCCGGGTGGTACTGGTAGTAGTTTAGTTTTGTTTTTGTCTGGATCAGTGCCATAATGACATCACATTATAGATTGCCTCAGCTACATTACTCTCACACAGCCCTACATTACTCTCACACAGCCCTACATTACTCTCACACAGCCCTACATTACTCTCACACAGCCCTACATTACTCTCACACAGCCCTACTTTACTCTCACACAGCCCTACATTACTCTCACACAGCCCTACATTACTCTCACACAGCCCTACATTACTCTCACACAGCCCTACATTACTCTCACACAGCCCTACATTACTCTCACACAGCCCTACAGTTATATACTTATTTAGTAGGCCTTCAAGAGGGAAACTAATTATACAACTCAGAGCATAACTCATCAGTTAACCATCACCCAGCCATCAAAGGCTCATATACTGATCTTTCCAGACAAAACCTCCTTACCAATGCTCAAATATATATTCAGCATCACAAATATAGCAATCGCAACTGCCAACTTGATGTCAAAAGGCCATAATAGGACAAGACAAATATGTCAAAGATCCGCATCGCATTCAATTATTTTTATACTGATATCCTTAGCCATCGACGGAGCAGGTAATGTACACAGCTTGAGCTTATACCCGCACAGTTATTTGCTATCTGCATAAGATCATAAGCCAATTGCGAGATTCTAGATGCAAGAAGTGCGTGTTCTAGCCTATTAGTTCATCTTTTGTTTAATTCTTAAGAAAATGTTTATCAATTTTGATGCTAAGTCTATTACAGTAATAACTGGCTTTTGTAGAAAGAAGCGACTATTGGATATTGTGAGATTTTCTCTTGGAATGCAAAGGAGTGGTACATCATTCTTATTGGCTGTCTCGGCTCTTTAGTGACAGGTGGTGCCCAGCCTGCCTTTGCTGTGGTTTTCACTAAGCTCATAGCGGTAGGTAGTCTAATAACGGCGGTGGCACCTGTCATCCATTGTTTCAGAATAGTAAGCCAAGTTAGTTTTTCCCACAATACGCCAATGCTGGACTGGGATTATTATTCCCAGCGCTCCATGGTGGTACAGTTATTAAAGCAGAATTCAGAAACAGTTCGATTCTCTGCTCTGAGCTTATACGAGCGCATAACTCCAAGTAAAAGGCTTCTAAAACTGGAGAATTATGTTCTGGTGTAAATCTATATACTATATAATATACTGCCAGCAACATGTTTCTGAAGGTGAAAACAACTCTAAAGGTGTAACCTCAGTTGGTGTCCTTAACCTTCCCTGCCCATAACAGGCTGACTGAGAAGGCATATGTCCTCTTTGATTGTCAATAGAAGTTTTTTCATAACAATTCAGTAGTCTGAGGTTAGTCTGTATTTGATTTGCTCCCACAGTTGTCTCTAGTCGCTGCACCATCATCTTTTGAAAACCTAAATTCCATGAACAGTCATAGACACATTATTGCTCACAGAATTATACCCTAAGGATGACATGGGAGGATAACTCTGTGTTAAAACAAGGGATGCCGCTATGATGACACTGCGGTAACTATCAGTCTCGGTGGACTGATTGATTCTCAGAAACGCAACTTATACCAGTGGCTAAAGAAAACTTCACTGACAAGCTCTCAGTGTTAAACTCCCCGCACACCTTTCTCATTCATAATTGCAGACCTTCATATCCTGTGATGATGATAAGATGAGGAGTAGCTCCGAGTTTTGGGCCCTGATGTTTGTCGTGATAGCCTTCGCAATGTTCTTCGCCGAAATCGTTCAGAAGTTGATGTTCTCGATCTCCGGCGAGCGGCTCACCGAGAGAATCAGGAAACAGGCCTTTAAGGCTTACCTCAGACAAGATGTAGCTTTCTTTGATGATCCAGCAAATGGCACCGGAGCGCTCACTACACGCCTGGCCACTGATGCCTCTGCCATTCAGGGAGTAAGATTTATTATTGTGGTGGTTCGAGTTTTTTAGTAGAGCCTAGGGGATACAAAAAACAATATTAAAGGGGTTAACCCATGGCCAAAACTGTCTTCACTTGTTTGCAGATTATGAAGGCTACCATGAACAAATGGACCATACCCATCTCAAACCGAAGCTTAAATATAGCCCTATCGATTATGCATACTTAGAGCCTGCAGTGACGCACTTTTCAGACCATCGTTGCAACAGAATTGACCTTGAGATAAAAAATTAACACAGCTGTTGGTGTTTGCATTGATTTCTCAGCTTACGCGGTGATGTTCGGAAAGTTCTCTTGCCGGTGCATACTAGATTTGTAGTTTGTAGTTTTCACCTCTGTCAGCGAGCGTTAGTGCCTTTATTGCACAATGATCGAGGCCCGAATGCAACAGCCTTTATTTAGGGCTAGGGCTCAACCATGGCTTAACCCCTTTAAAATTGTTTTGCTGCCACCAGTTTTACCGTTTCCGAAGAAGTCTAGTTCTTATCCTAAAAGTGGATTGAATGTGAGCCTAGAAATTCCGTAGGGTTTAGAACTTTAAATGCCGATTGTCAGTTACAAGCAGCAAGTCCCCGCATTGTAGAAATGTTCCAGAACAATTCTAAAGACCCATAATGTGAGATGCAATGCTAAATAAGGTGCCGTATTAAAACGCATATGTTGTTTATGTTGTAGGCCACAGGAGCCCAGCTGGGAGCGCTGTGCAACGCATTGGCTAACCTTGGTGTTGGTATCATTATAGCCTTTGTCTTTAGCTGGAAGCTCACTTTGGCTATATTTGCCTTCATGCCCTTCCTAGGAATCGCCAGCTATGTTGAGATGAAAGTGTTTAGCGGCGGCAATCCGTCAGATAAGACACTACAGGAGGAATCTGGAAAGGTCAATGTCATTCCAGAGATCATGCTCCTAGCTCCAAAATATAAACCTTTATTACAGTGATATTCCTTCGCTCATAAAGTCAACCTTCCCCAGTCAGTACATAAAAGAGGCTACTGCCCAGGGAGAGAGTAGCTCCATACCTGTGCTGGAGACACAGCCATTTGGTTGTAGTTGTAGATCTAAGGAATAGGGCCCAGTATGATCGAGTGCTGCATGTGCGTGTAGATCGTATTCCAGTATACCTTCATTGTGTTAACTCAATGGAATTATATTATGTTATATTATTATTATATTTCATTATATTATGTTGTGTTATAGTACATTATAGTTTATTATAGTTTATTATAATTTATTATAGTATAGTAACATGTTTTACATCTGCATCTACATTTCCAGACAGCCACAGAATGCATAGAGAACATTAGAACTGTACACTCTCTGAGTAAAGGCCCACTATTTTATGAGAAGTATAAGGCCATCTCTGAACCAGCCTATAGGTGAGTACCTGACTTGGCGAGGATAGGGGAATAGCTCTGTGGTAGAGCGCTGGGCTCACATCTGGTTTGATTCGGGCTCCCGTTGAGACAATCTTAGCTCCATGCTCACTCATAGCTGGAGAGAAAACAGGTTTCTAACATATATGTCACATGAATTGTAGAAAGGACTTGAAAATGACGCAAGGTTTTGGTATCACCTACGGAGTATCACAGGGAATCATTTTCTTTGCTTACGCGGCTCTCTTCTATCTTGGAGCATATTTGATTGATATCAAGGATATTGACTTCCAGGCCATGATGATGTAAGAATCTTTCCAAATTTCTCATTTCCTACTCGGTAGTAGCACATAGTTCTCATTTTCTCTTCGGTAGTTGCACATAGTTTTTAAAAATGTGCTCCTGATTGAGGCTTGGATTTTCCCATGGTTGACACGGTTGTTGGAAAATACTGTGAGTGTCATCAGGATTCGAAATTCTACAGCCAGTAATCTGTGGGCTTCGCACATAATTCCCAGCTCTCATCTTCAATAAACTTGACTCTGAGGCTGTATTAGGCTTGGTGCTCTTGATAAGCCAAATAGTACCTTGCTAACTAGATGTTCCGGATTTTTCCAGTACATTCTCCGCTGTGGTGTTTGGAGCTATGTCTCTGGGACAGGCTACCTCATTCGGCCCTAACTTCTCCAAGGCTCGAGAAGCAGCAGTCAAAATAAAGTCACTGTATGAGTCTGAACCAAGCATAGATTCTTATTCCACAGAAGGCGATTCATTGGTAAGTCGACCAATGTACTACTAAAATATGCTCAAATATCAATAAACCAGTGGGGATGGCAGGATAGCTTGGCTCAAGATCATGAAATCCTGTCTTCATGCCCTTAGCATGACTGCCTCCCACTTGGATTGCGAACTCCTCGCACAATTGCCCCCTCTTATTGCTCCAGAACAAGCTTCGGATTTCGGAAGTCAGCTCCATAGGATGGCCAAAACAACCATAGATTTCTGCCACAGTTTTTTTTATGACGAACAACTATGCGAATTGTCTAAGCTGTTGCTGGCAGTTATTTGGACAAGCATGCATTTTTTTACAAATGCACATCGTCAACACCGCAAACTCCCATCCAACCACCCTCCCTTTTCAACATCCATGTATATCATCATCCCAAGATTTCATATTGGTAACTTGGTGTATGAATATGCAGTGTCTTTACTTATGGGTGATAATTTGTAGGCCAACTACCAAGCCAAGGTGGCGTTTCGGGCCACTGAGTTTAGTTATCCTACTAGGAAATCTGTAAAAGTCCTGAGGAATTTGAATGTGGATGTGGACCCTGGTCAGACACTGGCTCTGGTTGGTTCTAGTGGCTGTGGAAAGAGTACCACGGTGCAGCTGATCCAGCGATTCTATGACCCAGACAGTGGATCTGTGGTATGTCTTATCACTCAAGTCAATAGTGTGTAAGATAAGGTGCATCTTTTCCAAAACAGTAGGGATTATAAATTGCGTAGACAGAGTGACCAGTTGGTAGATGAGGTCAATTGAGGGTTGAAAACCATCTAAGAAACTTTTTTCTGCACAATGGCGAATGACCCTGCAGGATTCATTTTTGGTCAGGTTTAGTTTTGGTTTGAGGGTTGTTTCATATTTGCATGTTCTTTGCATGTCAAATAAACGAACACTGTACTGAGGATTTCCATTTAATTTTGTAGACTCTCCACGGACGCAACCTGTCTGATTTGAATATTGCCTGGCTTAGAGGTCAGATTGGAATAGTGTCTCAGGAACCGATGCTTTTCGATCGCAGTATTAGTGAGAATATCGCGTATGGAGATAACTCCCGAGAGGTGCCGATGTCGGAGATTATGGAGGCGGCTATGAAAGCCAACATTCACAAATTCATCTCTGAGCTGCCGAATGTAAGTGCTGATATCAGACTTTACCGAAGATTTTGGCGGCTGGGCTGCTAGTACAAATCTTCTCTTTCTGAAACTATTTGCCTAAAAGGCAAACGGCGGAATGAAGCCTGGAATGAAGGCTTTGGGTAGGTGCAAAATCTTCTCAGAGGCATGGTTCATTGGGTCCCCGGTTTGAAGCTCGGTATCAAAGTCGGACTGTTGAAGGAGGCCCGCCCATACAGTTGCCTTCTGCCGAGAGGTGGACCTCCAAGTTTGGCTGTTTGAAGCAGCATTCAACCACTGAGCTGATCATGTTATACCCTTGGTGATCTCGCTATTTGTTTTAACTCAGGGATATAATACAAGAGTTGGTGACAAGGGCACTCAATTGAGTGGAGGACAGAAGCAGAGAGTTGCCATCGCCCGCGCTCTTGTCAGGAATCCTAAGATCTTGCTGTTGGATGAGGCTACATCTGCCCTAGACTCGGAGAGTGAACGAGTGAGTCCGTTTGACCTCATGACTTGATCATTGTATATTGTGTTGTTATTTGGCATGGGTGTGGCTTGCCATAGTGATTATGCGGTTGAATTCGTCTGCAGGAGTTTGTAATGTTGTCAATTTTTGCTAACCTTGCATCGGAAAATGCGCTCAATCAATCAATCAAATCGTTGTTACTAATTCTTAATGATGTACCTAAAAAAGAGCATGTACTACAATGCGGGCTAGAGATAATTCTACGGAGTTGATTGATATATTGCACCCTGTCAACAATGTTTGTCATTGCGTCCTCCCTGAATAACTTCTTCATTTCATCGAATCATGCGACGGAATTCTGTTACAGGTTGTACAAGAGGCTTTGGACAATGCACGTATTGGTCGTACTACTATTGTCATCGCCCACCGTTTGTCAACAATACAAAATGCTGACAAGATAGCTGTGATACGTCATGGTCATGTGACTGAGACTGGAACGCATGAAGAATTACTGGCTAAGAAAGGATTTTATCATAAACTACAAACTATCCAAGAACTTAGAAAATAGGCTAGAAGTTTTGCCGAGGAACGATCACTACTACAAGGCATTGCAGTCTTTAATAGAGAACTGGTTAGACGTCTAATCATGGTGATCTGCTTGTGTTGTTTTCTTGGATAATCTCTAATCAATTATATTTTTTAGTTTACTGCATACATTATCTTTTAACTTTCACATGTTATTCCATCATTCTTTGCCAATATCGAGTAGACAATGTGCTAATTTCCGTCATTTCCGTCAATTTGAGTATAGCCATTTACTAGTTGTTTTGTGTTATTTGTTTGAAAAATTATTTCTCTACATTTACGTACAAAACGGCACCCAGTAAATCATAATCCAAAATCAAAGTATACATTCTTTGCATGTTTTGCTTCATGCTGGGAGACTAAAAACGAGATATTCTGTGGTAATCGGCAGAAACTAGATAATTTTCAGGAAAAAGAAGTCATGACGCCACTTGGAAAGAAAGTAATAAATAAAGTGCATAACACTTGGCATTCTGGGTAAAGTCTTTCAGGTACTCAGAAGTCCACATCCCAGCCTGTCATATCATCTGCTGGGATCTCGTCATCTTCTTCTGGGTAATCGTCAAAGTTACTGACGTCTGTCGATGACCTCACCTAAAGTAAAATTTCGGTTTCATGAATAGCTGGCACAGCCAGTAGCCAGAGTACTTTGCCCAACATAGACAGAACACGTGCTCAAGTCCCAATCATGCCAGCCAGCTGATGGTTAACTCTCCACTGAATTCTTGGCTTCTACTGCCCCAGAAAACGCATGGGAGGCCTGCTAAATAGGATGCCCGCGCAGAACGATCAAAACATTTTTTTTTCAGTAGAATTACCCTGCTTCCCAAGTTTTTGTTCTTTTTGATGCAGAACAATATAAAATGAATACACAACCTAGCTAACCGGTGGTTACTGCAAGCCCTTAGTATTACGATATTTTTACATCTCGCAAAAGATAATTCATCATATATTGGCCATATAATCGACAGGTTTCAGCGTTTATTTGTTCTCTGTTCTCCGCTGGTAGAGTGTATTAAGGTTGGACTTACACTTGGGATATGAGGTGGCCGTAGAGTCTTTGTGCCGAGGCCATCCCAGTTAAATCCTTCGAACCATTTGTGTTTTTGGACGTCTTTTACTCCTGCACCACCATAGCCAAGTCTTTCACTAGGCACATCCCTAAATTAAAATTATTGGTCATTTATTTTTATCAGCCTATCCCCCTAGGGTAAAAACCCATAACCAGATCGGCACAAGCTGGTAGAGACCCCCACAATAGAAAACAAACAATGCCTGCGTGTACTGCAGTCATCTTTCACATCTTCCAAAATGTTCCAAAAGTCTTAACCCAAATTCATTTCTTGCAGCAGCAATTGTAGTATGAAGCATCAGTGGTGTTCTTTGGGGTCGATCATCAACTATCCACATACTATCTGCAATTGTATTGAGTTAATATGGTTTGGGAATGTGCCACTGGAACCACACAAAAGGTGCGAATGTGCTCCATAAAATTCACTAGAACGAAGCATTTTGTGCTTAAAGGATCCAGTAGCACGTTTACCGAAAGTTATCAAACCCTCCTAATACAACACCAGCGCACATATCTGACTATATATCCGGCAGTAGATCATATGCCAACATAGATAAGCCATAAGTCATCCGGCAATTCAGTGGCTAGAGATAGGTGTGCGGTCATGGTGAGGTGAATGTCTGTGCTCAACTCCATATATACGGGATAAAGAAGGTTAACACTCAAAATTTTACCTTTCATGATCATTTCGTGTCTTAGGAAATTCCACATATGTGCGGACAGGAGACTGGTTTGTGGTTATACTGAAGCTTTTATGAATAACTGGCAGTTGGGTAGGCGGTTCAGCGGATTCACTGCGGCTGTTTGATTTGTTCAGTTTAGATTTCCATTTGTTGACAGAATTGATAACAGATTTTAATGATTCGCCATTACCAACCAAAGTCTGTTTCTGTCGGTTAATAATTTGGGCTTCCATAACCAGCTCCTGCCCTGGGGAAGCCATTTGTGGAAACGTCCAGGCAATATGCAGCCTTTCTGCTGGATTTAGTCTATAATACAGTGGACTCCTCAATTCTCAATGAGGTCAATTACAATTATGTGCAAACGAAAAACCTACAACCCCAGCTGCGTTCTACTAAAAGGACAAAAACTCCATTCACGTATGTCACGGTGAAGGATGTTTTCTATGTCCGAATCCCGGGTAAACATTGCTATAAAGTAAGCTCCTGAACTGTTTTAGAAACTACATGTATTGACTATTATTTGAATACAACCAGTTGGTCAAAAAGTACAGCAATATCACCCCAATTGACTAACCAGAATTCAAGGCCCACGCGTTGTGACCACAAGGTTGTAGCTAAACTACTTTAACATGTTACAGTGACTCTATGTCGCTACATAAGCATGGTAAACCATGGTCAAACATTAAAGCGGTGATATTTACCTGCACAAACGCTTGATGAGGTTTGCCGCACTCTTGGTGATTTTTCGCGGCATATC
>Ga0224511_10004832_pt1 | contig 10356 bp, 7 predicted proteins | sample SF_May12_sed_USG_2_FD_169988 | JGI IMG/M metagenome (GOLD analysis project Ga0224511, IMG submission 169988) | Sediment microbial communities from San Francisco Bay, California, United States - SF_May12_sed_USGS_8_1 | ecosystem: Environmental > Aquatic > Marine > Sediment | place: USA... | reverse complement strand
TCCCCTACTAACCACTCCGAGAACTCGTGCCCTGTAAAGAGTTGACAAAGAAATGCAGAGACATCTCATCGATTTGTTAATAGGCTTATTCGCGTGATTTTGGTCAGACCCAGGCAAAAAATTTCCGTCGCGGTCACATGAACAGGGCAGTTAACAGGCGCAGTTAGAAATGCGAGGGTTGTCGGAGCAGTTTTGGGTACATCGGTGTTGTCCTATCTCAACGTCTGGCGTGCCTAAGGACAAAAATTTTGTGCAGTTTGTTTCACAACAATGAATGACCCCTGAAGCGACCATAGAATAAGTAAGGGATCAATAGCTAGCCTTGACATTTTGATAACCTTGACATTGTGTAAACTAGCACGCCTACTTTCAGGTGCAGAATTCTATTCTCATGATCGAATTCACTTTTAGACGCAGCCGAGATACATGGTTTGTAAAAATGCTTTTTTCAGGCACACTTTTGAGCAGAAAAACTGAAAATGTGTCTAAAACCGCGTTTCAGACCCATTCTGAGTTCGAAAACTCAATCACGCGAATGCACCTAATATAGCATGTTTGTATCGTAAGGAAACAGGAAACAGGAAGCAGGAAACTTGGTGGTAGAGGACCGGGCCCATAACTGTGAGAATCTGGATTCAAGCCGTGGTCGTGGTGGGGCCCTGGTCGTGGTGGGGCCCTGGTCGTGGTGGGGCCCTGGTCGTGGTGGGGCCCTGTTGCAAGTATGAGCTGATCATACTATTCACCAATCATTCAATTGGTTTATCAATCAATCAATGTTTAATCAGTCCACCGATTAATCAATCAATATATCTATTGATCTATCACCAATTTCGAGGCTCAGCACATTCTCGGCACAGATTGTGGAGAGGTAGCCTTCTCAAATCAGACAATAGGTGACTCCTTCTTCTCGCACTTACACTGTAACTTATCCTAGTTGCACTTACACTGTGACTTATCCTACTCATACACTGTAACTTGTCCTAATTGTGCTCACACTGTGACTTATCCTACTCATAATTACACTGTGTAACTTATCCTAGTTGCACTTACACTGTAGATTATCCTACTCATACTTACACTTTAACTTATCCTAGTTGCACTTACACTGTGACTTATCCTACGCATACGTATACACTTCAACTTATTCTACTCACACTTGCACTGTGCCTGCTTCTATTTGTACTAACACTGAATCTTATCATAATTGTACTTACACTGTGTATCCTGTTTCTCCTGTGAGCGGCAAACGCTGCTTTCTGAGCACCTTGCTCTACTTTATCATCCAACATCTTAAAGAAGTCTGCCTGGGAGCCGGTCTCCTCTCTGAAAAATGAAGACATCGATTAAAGACTCTAAACATATGCATATCAATCGGCACTCAGTCTGCTGCTACCAGACTGAACCTGCATGGGGACAAGCGCATTGACCTCTTCCATGGACCTCAGTGAACACAAATAGGCAAATTTATTTACGTTGATGTGTTCTCAGAATCCCTCTAACCTCGTTATCATTTCTGTTAATAATGGAATTACTGCTCCATCATCATGGTTTCCAGAATAGGCATATTACAGAGTTGTTTGCCCATTGACCAAAGAAACGACAACCCCTAACCAAGGGTTGTGATTAACAATTGCTGATCTCTACATTCTTATCAAAAACCAAACCTAACTATATATCAACTATGACACAAACTACATGTATGTCCTCATATCATGCATGTGAGTTCCTTGGTGGAATTTTGATATCGTACAGGCAATTGATCAATCTAAGACCCGCAAGATGAGTGACAGACAATGAGCATCCTGGGTTCGAGTGCCGGTCATGGTAGGCTCTCGTTGAGAGCATGAGCTCCTCACATCCTTATCCTAGCCCAAAGCAAAACCAAGCCTTCCTATGAGGTGAAGTATTCATATTGACTCAATCATGGTGCTCTACGCTAAACTTTCACTATACCCAGGAAAGTTGAAAACGGCCGTGGCCTTTTAGCTGTTGATAGTCAAATCAATGAGTTCCTACAGTCCAAACTTAACCTGATCTGCTTGCCAATTTTTTAGAACTGGGTTTTTTTATTATCAGATCGTGTAGGCTACAACATCCCAAACTCAGTTGTACTAACGTGGAGATATGCACTCTTTGTTTGTATTCCTACAGTCTTCGAGAGGCCAAAAAGTTTACATGGCGAGTGCCTATCTCAGGGTTAGTACCACTGAGTTTGGCATGCGGTAGTGGTCCCCACGATCTGATACTAAAAGAACCATAATTTTAAAATGGATCAGCAAACTGCAGTAACTCATTGGTTTGACCACCAGCAGCAAAAAAGCAGCCGGCATTTTTAACTTTACCGATTGGAGTGAGAACCTAGTATATAACCCAGCAGCTTCACCATGACAATAAGAATGTTGCATATTAGTAGTCATCTGCTCGTGCATTCAAATGTATCATAAAGGTGATTGGTCATTGAAGCATCCACAAAACGAGTGACGGCCAATAGAGTTTGGCAAATTCTCCTTGGATTGGTTCTTGATTGGTCAACTCACATAAGTGCTGGAGCCAGCAATCCTTTAGCTCCGGGTTTGCTGCTCCGGATTATAGTCTGAGTTACAGATGGGTGCTCCTCTGTGAGCGACTTACGGCGATAACTCTCAATTACTTCCTGCTTGTGCTTCGACTGCCTCACTACAATGTAAGAGGTGTAGTGATGAATTATTGGATAGTGTATATTATAAGGCTTCGAGGTGAAGTGGTAGCCTATAGTGCATAGCGTACTGGGCTTTGGACCCGGAATCCTGGCTTCGATTTCCAGTTCGAGCAAAAACTTTGGCTTTCGCAACACCCTCATAGGTTTCGGATCCGGATTTCGAATAAAGGAAGCTCTCCCATATAGTTAACTTCTCTATGGGGCACACAGGTGCAATCAGATGTATTCTATGGGAAACACTGATTCAGAGGATCTGTAGGCAAAGTTCCTCATACCCTGGGCCTGGTCACGATGCGAAAGATAACGAAAACTGTCACAGAACATGCCGATAATAGAAGGAAAGGAGTTGGCTACCCTTCACATATACACAGTAATACTAGTACTTACTAAGTTACAAGCTGGTACTAGTAGCTAGCTGTTCTAGTCTGGTACTACCAAACGTCACAACCATGAGTGCAGTTGAACCAGTTATTTTGAAAATGAGAGCATCAAATGAATTCTGATTGTAACTGATACTGATTTTGATGCTGAATCTTCGTAAGCTAATTGTTACCATTTTCGTTCCGCAAAATGGAGCGAGTAACAGTAAGGACTAATGGTAATGAGTAATGGTAACACGTAACGGTAATGCGTACTGAATTGTTTTCAATATTTCCAACCCTGCACAGATGTGAATAAGGAGAACGCTCAGTGGCTAGAACGCTGGATTTCAGTCCTGGGCATGCCGGACTGTGAGTTTTATTCGGTTTGCGTGTAGGAGGTTAATTGATGAACAGGTAATTAAGGACAAACATTTGGTTCCATGTGTGTCACTCCTTGATTAAACCAGATTTCCATAACATCTTTGTCACTTTTTCCATGATTTCCGTGAATCTGTTTGTTAACTACGCTAACAACTTGTAGTTTGGCGCAGAATAGATATTTGTGAGGTCTACTCGAGTGTTTGGTGTCATCATTCAAGGCACTCTTTTAGTTGACAAAGAGGTTATAGTCCACTGCCCATTCGAAATAAAAACATGGTAACGCATTACAATTGTATCGATTTCCAAGATTAAGTGATGTTGAGATACCTCAGTGGTAGAGCACTGGGCTGAGAATCTCTGATTCAAATCTCAGGTTCGATTCCCGTTATGAGTACGAACTGCTCATATTGATATAAGCTCAAACAGAACCAAGCCTCACCACAAGGTATAAAGCATTTGTACTGACCCACTCGTGGTGCTCCATGCTAAGTCATAATTGGTGAAAACAATTATTTAGCCCAACAACTTCACCACAACAGTGAAGACATCACACAGGAGAACACAACTCACCTTTTGGATCGACTTTGGTACTTGCTCCGCAGCCCATTGGGTCATGAATGTCTCATTATGTATTCCAAGGTCTTTTGACAAAGGTCAACTATGATTTACCCAGAAGATTAAAATTATTCTTCCTAAGGTGAATAGCTTATAACACGAGATGTTTTCCTGAGCCCAGTCACAGTAATAAGTATGTGTGGCCCTCAATGGGAAAAATTATATATGAACGAGTGCCTTTGTAGTTTCCTAAAAATAGAAACCAATATTAAGAATATAGGCATTAATTAGCCATATCGATACTTGTTAAGTAATATGGTACGCTGTCTGCCGACTGACCCGTAGACTACAGCAGTCTATAATCAAAACCCATACCACTGTCTACCGATCTCAAATTCCAAACGTCCGATCTACAAAGACTTCAGAAGCAATTAATACCAATATAGTTTTCTTATCAAAGGCTTCATGCACTGTTTTAAGTCAGCAGCAAATGCTTATATACATGCACTTGGAAGCAAGTTTCTTGGTTATGATTGTTAGTCTCATTATCTCAGTACAAAATATGCAATCTTATCATAGACCTTACAAACCATGTAGAGTCACTGATCAGCGCTTAAGTAATGGGGCATTAAAGAAAGATCAAATAACTATCGGAGATACTGAGATGATTGTGGGATGACCAGCCCAATAGCTAGAGCCCTAATTAGGCTTATAGTCATAATGCATAGATACTGGATCTATATGTAATCTCAACCATGAGATGTTCTTCCTCTGGAGCTTCATTGCAACCTCTTTGAAAACAAGGAATAGTGGGGTATCTCAATACCCATTAAATAACCAAAGAGACCACTTATATTTTAATGCAGTATAGCTCAATGGGAGAGCTCTGAGCTCATAACTGTGAAAACCTAGGATGCGAATCCCAGGGTCATGACAGACTCCCCTTGTGAGTATGAGCTCATCACAATAGTCCTCGCTCAAAACAAAACAAGCCTCACTATGAGAAGGAGCGTTGAGACTGAACTCCTCACAGGGCTCTATGCTAACCCGTAACTGGTGATGAAACATGTATCTATCTATCGCCCAGCAGCTTGACGATAACCGTGATGATTATATAAGAAAAACCCAATACGCCCAACCTATGCAAGGATCAATTTCGGACACCATAAACAAAATAAAATTGTGATGCAATATGTATGTCGTCTGAGGTGATTGCTACTAATGGTAATTGTGATACCCTATCAACACCGCGGTGTTTACATCCAGCAATCCACAATTGGCAAAATTGGGTTGGTATAGTGGAAGCTGACCATGCCCAGGGTGAGTTCCACTCCACCGGAACACCTGCTGATTCAGTATGAAAGGCTAAAAGACTGAACCGATGTTGGTGTCTGGAAGGTTGGGAGTCAGTCAACCTAACCCACTGAAATTCGGTCTCTCTCTCCCTAGTGTTACCTTCCTACTCAGGGTTCCATTGAATTTCAATCTAACTCTCCGAAGGCGCAAGCAGTGTTTCATCATCTTCAGTTTCAAATTAACCAATTCACACTTCCATCAGTATATGGTGTGTATGATTTGCCATAACTCGGAATAAATGTAATCTCACTGTATATCACGATGCTTAATCAGAGAATGACTTCCTAAGATGGAAACACCTAAGACGACTGGCTTTGTAATAAGTGGAATGAACCTCCCACCAAGAAATAGCTAAGGTGGTCCCCGAGCCAATAGCCGTATGAGGGAAGTAGCTGTTAGAGAGAGAATGTGCATCGATACAGGTAGGACTGAGGTGGGGCTTACCCCTCTTCCTCGCTGCCTTGACCCTCCCCAGCAGGTCTGAAGAGAGTCGGGTACCCATGCTTTGCTGAGTGAATAGAGAGAGTTCTTACAATCCAATGTACGAGCTATTTTGAACCCAGTACCTTCAGTGCCAGCGGTGAGTGTTCTAAATTCCAACCATTGAGCAATAGCGCCTACCTTTCTATTCATGAGTTCGATTAAAAGCTTTCTCCATTATTTGATGTTGAAATCCTGTTAAAAGCAGTGATTCCTTTAGTTCACAGAACCTGCTCCTTAGTGATAACTGGGGCATCCCTCAATAGCCAGATTCAATATACAGGGCTATTAAGGCAGCATGGTAACCTCTACTAGCGTGTATACAAGGTGAGAAGTTGCTATTTTATGATAATTTTGTTACACATTAGACATTTTCGGACAACCTAAGGTTCGTTGCGCATTGCCCTAAGGAGCTCCAAACAGAGTAAGGTCTTCCTATAGGGTGCAGCATTTAACTGACCCGCTCATGGCGCTCCACGCTAAGCCACAACTGGTGAAGAAACCATGGTGCACTATCGTACTCCGTGATTGGTAAATTAACTGATATCTAACCCAGCGGCTTCATGCACCATCGTGGTCCTCTTCTTCTTCGTATGTCCATGACAAGACAGTTGTTCGGAGCAGTGCAAAAACTGGCGTACTAAGTCTTAGGCTCAGGATTTCTCAGGGTGCGCCATTAGGAGACTTTCTTCTTGCACCCGCGTGCCCCATAAAGAAGGTAAGTCTATGAGAGGCCTCCCTTTATTTAACGCCAGGATCCGGAACAATCAGGTAGAAGACATCATATATAAGAAAAAGCTGGCGATCGTGGACTAATAAGTAGCAACAAAGCAAATCTTATCAAGGAGTTCTAAAATTCTCACCTTGATTGCATATGGTAGCCTCATCCACCTATACACGCCTCAGACACTCATGGAGTTTAACTGTATAGTACAATTCTGACGAATCAATAGAGCCTTATTGGCTTATAGGGATCACCGTTTATGTTGCGCAATCCAGGGGCAGCCACCGTATAGTCAATCTCTAAATCTGTACAGTGTTGCAATGATTCAGTCCCTATAATTAAGCTTAAATACAATATGTTCAATGTTTAATACCTAACTGATGTCACTGGTGCCTTAAGTGAAATGCCCACTCGATCTGATGTCACTGGTGCCTTAAGTGAAATGCCCAGCCGACCTGTTGTCACTGGCGCTTTAAGTGAAATGCCCAGCCGAGCTGATGTCACTGGTGCCTTAAGTGAAATGCCCAGCCGACCTGTTGTCACTGGCGCTTTAAGTGAAATGCCCAACCGAGCTGATGTCACTGGCACTTTAAGTGAAATGCCTAGCCTAGCTGATGTCACTAGGACTGATGCATGGAGCTACAATCACAAACTGCCATATGATGTCAATTGAAGTACAGCATTCAATTGCACTTCTGATTTTGACCTGGACTGTAAACTAGACCGCTTCTGGTGCCCCCTTTTGTTGACTGAATGGGATCTCCGATTTCCATAGAACTTAAAGTAAAAAAGACCTATCATTTTATTAAGCTATAGCTTAAAAACTTAATATCAAATCTCCAGCGTTAACGGTTCACTGGTATAATCCATGAACGCAACCTAATGTGACCAAATGGCACTGATACGTAATTGGTGAGCACTTAATCATCGGGTGCATATATGCTATGCTCTCTGAATACAAGGCCTGTAGTCTAGCAGACGTCACCGGATGTGTGGGAGCACTGACAGGCACAGGTTGTTAATTCATTTCAAATTAAATTACGCATGCATTTGAGTTCTCTCCACCTAGTGAAGACAACAGGGCACCACCCCAGTACCATCCCACACCACCATAAAAAGCGAAGCGCAAAGAATGGTTTCACGTATATAAATAATTTGAATTTTTCAATTCAACTTTCTTTACACCAGAGTTTCTTTTAAATTTTATAATCGACGCTCCGCCTTATAATAAAGCTTGTTTTTTCATTATGAGCTTGGCAATCAGCACTCTAAAACCTGTGCCATGGTTATGGGTAATTCCATTTCTTTTGGGCAGACCGACAAAACTAAGACCGGCTCGTACTCAATTGGGACTCCTGTTTTCAATTTTATTTCCTCTCTTTAGCTCAAGACAAATTTCAGTATGAGATGGAGCGTTGATACTGACCCCCTCGTGGTGCTCCATGCTAAACCGTAAGCCAAACAGGCAAGAGGTAAAAGCTCATTCATTATGTGTAGCATTACGCTTCAACTCAGAGTGAATTATCCTGGGGCATCACTGTAGTGAACCATACTCAAGGTTATCGTTTGCCCATTGGTCATGCGGGGAATTGGCTGTTACCATGCCAGCTCATGCCGGCGACAACGTTACTGAAGTGGGCTACCACTCCATTCTTCACTGATTTACCTTCCTCAGCTCTGCAGAGCCGGGTACCCATTCCCTGATAGGTGGACAGAGGGAGTTTTTCAATCCGGGGCATTCAGCTCGATTGACGGGCACTCTAATCACTCACCCACAGTATTCCCAAATGTTGATCTACCAGACATGGGGTATTGCCACACTAGACCATTTTCCGGACGAGAAATCATTGACAGCTTCGTGGCCGAGTCATTGCGGAGTTATCTTCTCTTCTTTAAGAATGGTTGAAGCACGTATAAATTGGGGTTCTGGTCTGGAATAAACCATTTTAACTGAGAGAGCCCCAATTTAGGTCTTAAAAAAGAGAAGATAACTCTGCAATGACTTGGCCACGAAGCCCGTCATAATTTCTCGGACAACAAATCACCTACTGTGACATGAAAGCGTGAAGACTTTATATCTGTCCCAAGTACACGTCTTGCCTTCTTGTATCATATCTTCATCCCTATGATGAAGCTGTTGGTATATTATTGTGATCATTTAATGTATTCTATATATACGGTTTATTGTGGAGCATACCTAGCGAATCAGTATCCACATCCCACCTCATAGTGAGGCTTCGTTTTGTTTTAAGCTGGGCTTGATATGAGGAGCTCATAATTACAATGGGGTGTCGCCGTCACAAAGATTAAAATATGTTTTCCTGCCATTCCACTATTCTGTCACCCCACTATACCCACTATACAATATATTTAATTGACATGTAATAGAAAACCACATGTAAATTATTCCTTTCCTCCTTAGCAACTATCATTTCATGTTTACTTATATCCTGCGAAAGCAAGAACCTAATCATTTCAAAATCATAATAACCTAATCAGGTGTCTTTACAAGTTATCGGTTTTACTAGTACCATCATACAGCAAACTCATATGATATCCAAACACTACAGAGTCTACAATGAGTGTTTCCAATATCATACTTGTTGCCAGAGTCATTGGCCTATTAATTCCAACTATACTATTTCTGGTGGAGCAAGGTTTGCATAGTAGAAGCTGACTATACCCAGGGCCAGCGTATCACCCTTCCAGGGCAGCCGCTGATTCAATGTCAAACACCAGCTACAAGACTGAACTGATGGTCCTGGAAGGTTGGGGTCAGTCAAACTAAGCCATTTGTTTACACGTCACCAATGTATACTCGAGTCTTATCATACCACATTTGTTTTATTGCGCATGTAATCAGTTTCTCGCGCGTAATGACACCTGATAAAGTGGCTTGTATGTACCCTCCCGAAATCTTTACTTGAAGCAGACACTTGCAAGGTTTATATGCCAATGTTTCTAGAAAAATCCTTCGGCAAACATCCGTGCAGTGGCGATGAATGAGAATCATATGGCACCACCTCGCTACCCTAGGTTGAAACAAGATTATCTAGTTAATGTTCATCCCAAATTATTTTGTTTTCAGACAGAAAATTCCACAGCGAGCCACCCTAACAACCTTAGTAATGTGCAGTGGTTGGAGACTCCTCGGATATCCAAGAGATCCTTTTGAATCTTTTAGTTGTCTCTACCCTGATCGACAACCGTTCACCATGCCTCTGAACTTTCCTTGACGATAAAGTCGATCGTCGATGAAGATTGTTCGTGTAGAACTAGGAAAATAGTCTAATGTTTTTCCGTCTGTCCAGGGATAATCTTCCGGGTGGGAAAGCCCATCACTTGTATTAGCTGACTGATTGGCTGCTCGAACATATAATCAACCCCTCCGGTTGATCATGAACGTAACTTGTTAAGGGTAGAAGCTGCTCCTCCCCCATAGCCAAATAACGAGTAATTGATACAAGGCAGCGCATACAGCCGACAGCACCCAAAATTCCATCTCAGGCAAATCATGTACATGCAATAAAATGAGATCATCGCCATTTAGCCCCAGTATAAATCAATGCAGATTTAACGATTGGAAAGATTGAACAGCCCGTAGAGAGTTCTGCTAAGAATTTTGGAGGAACTAACCAATCACTACACGCGCCAATGGTAATGTCAGAAAAACAGAAGTCAGGTTTCCGTTGGTCTCAATACATGTATAGCTAGTGTATCAATCGATTCTAGAAAAGTAGTCACTATAGAGTCAACTCACAAAAGCGGTATTGTTGGTGCATGAATAAATAACAAACTCA
>Ga0224511_10004831_pt1 | contig 10356 bp, 7 predicted proteins | sample SF_May12_sed_USG_2_FD_169988 | JGI IMG/M metagenome (GOLD analysis project Ga0224511, IMG submission 169988) | Sediment microbial communities from San Francisco Bay, California, United States - SF_May12_sed_USGS_8_1 | ecosystem: Environmental > Aquatic > Marine > Sediment | place: USA... | reverse complement strand
TTAAGAGTATTTTTTTTTTTTCCCCCCCCCCCCCCCCCCCGTCCTCCAATGGCTGCGGACATGATTTGTTTATGGCCCAAAACGCTAAATGTTCTCATGTTTTTTGTTTTATTAGAAACATGGCCCTAACATGCTCAAAAAATGACTTTTACGTTAACTATCAACACTTTACATGATTTTCTACCTCCCGCCCCCCCTCCCCCAGGCCTAGTCAGTTGTCAATACAGCCTACAGTTCTGTGCCAGCTTTGTGTCAAAGCAACAGAATGGTATGGACAGTTTCCCAACTGTCACTCATGATCATTTACAACAGTACAGGGTCAATTGTAATCCAATGGATTAGGGTTATGATAATCAGGTGACAATTTAACCTAGTAAATACAAAATACAGCATACTTCCTGTTTGTGATAAACCTTATCACACAAACTAAAGAAAAGTACAGAAAGGGGAGGAGATTGATGTTTTGGTAAACTGTGCATTATTGGTAACACTGTGACAAAGTTCTAGATGTTTTGTTTTATATTTCAGAACCTGTGACATGCATGGGAGACATGATTAAATGTCCTGATGCTAACCGGTGTATATCGTCACGCGCTCTGTGTGATGGTGAAGATGATTGCGGGAACGGGGCTGACGAAAGCCAACTATTCTGCTCCAAGACAGCCTGTGATGGTATGTTTATCATTCAGGCCTTGTTTCCTGAGGGCTTCCCTTTCTTCAGTTTAATATAACTTACTACAGCTGGTGTTAAGTGCCTGTGTGGCGGCTGTAAAATGTCGCCCCATACTTCATCATTGTGTAGTCATATTGTTCTGGTCCTCAGGGACCATTGACTGTTTGTTTACATTTGAAAATGGAGTTCCGCTCATGCGCTAGGGGGCGTCGGTGGTGTGGCATCTTTCATTACCACTGATGAACAGCTTCAAAAAAACCGAGGCTGCTGTTTTCTCATTCAGGCCTTGTTTCCTGAGGGCTTCCCTTTCTTCAGTATAATGTTATTATGTAGTTATACAGTTAACCATAAAAGACAGTTCCCCAACTGTCCACCATGATCTTGATAACAGTACATGGTCAATTTTAATCCAATAGATTAGGATTATATTGTCAGCTGACAATCTGCCCTAGAAAACACAAAAGAAAGCATACTTCCTGTTTACTGGATCCGCCACTGTGTGTCTTGTTTGTTACAGAAGAGTCGTATGAATGTGCGCCGTCCGAGATTAAGCTCCACAAGACGGGGAAATGTATACCGAAACTCTGGGTGTGCGACGGCTCTGTTGACTGCCCTGGCGGTGACGATGAAAGTGCCTCCAGAAACTGCAGTAAGATTTCACTTCAAAACATGTATAACCAGAATAAAAAGCTTGGTTTTTAGCGAAACCTGAGCACAAATTGCCCTTGTCCTTTGTCTAGTTTAAAAATGAATAGATTTAACCACAAACATTGCCACATATTTTATTGTTAGTGACTACATTTTGGTGAATTTCTTACCATGATCTATTGTTAAGATTTACAGACTATTGGGATAATGATATTTTCAGTAAAAGTTGTTACTAAAAAAAGCTTTCCTTTCATTATCATGTTTAAAAAAGGGATCTATTTCATTTACAATGTTTTGTCTAGATTAATAAACAAATTATTTTGGCGAACATTTCTTACAATATCAACCCTAAAAGAACTAGTATGAACTAAAGACCATAATTATTAGGTTTTACAGCGAATCAGACGAAAACACCATGCACAAATGAGCATTTCCAGTGTTTCAACGGCAAGTGCATCTCCAAACACTGGATGTGTGATGGTGTTGATGATTGCGGGGATGGCAGCGACGAGAAAAAGTCCCTTAATTGCTGTAAGTATTGAATTAAGTTTCTATGCAGAGTTGCTTCCCTTCGCCAGCGAGGAGAAAAAGGTCCTAAACTGCTGTAAGTATTGAATTAAGTTTCTGTGCAGAGTTGCTTCCCTTTGCCAGCGAAAAGAAAAAGGTCCTAAACTGCTGTAAGTATTGAATTAAGTTTCTGTGCAGAGTTACTTCCCTTTGCCAGCGATGAGAAAAAGGCCCTAAACTGCTGTAAGTATTGAATTAAGTTTCTATGCAGAGTTGCTTCCCTTCGCCAGCGACGAGAAAAAGGTCCTTAACTGCTGTAAGTATTGAATTAAGTTTCTGTGCAGAGTTGCTTCCCTTTGCCAGCGACGAGAAAAAGGCCCTAAAATGCTGTAAGTAATGAATTAAGTTTCTGTGCAGAGTTGCTTCCCTTCGCCAGCGACGAGAAAAAGGTCCTAAACTGCTGTAAGTATTGAATTAAGTTTCTGTGCAGAGTTGCTTCCCTTCGCCAGTGAGGAGAAAAAGGTCCTAAACTGCTGTAAGTATTGAATTAAGTTTCTGTGCAGAGTTGCTTCCCTTTGCCAGCGTCGAGAAAAAGGCCCTAAAATGCTGTAAGTAATGAATTAAGTTTCTGTGCAGAGTTGCTTCCCTTCGCCAGCGACGAGAAAAAGGTCCTAAACTGCTGTAAGTATTGAATTAAGTTTCTGTGCAGAGTTGCTCCCCTTCGCCAGCGAGGAGAAAAAAGGCCCTCTACTGCTGTAAGTATTGAATTAAGTTTCTGTGCAGAGTTGCTTCCCTTCGCCAGTGAGGAGAAAAAGGTCCTAAACTGCTGTAAGTATTGAATTAAGTTTCTGTGCAGAGTTGCTTCCCTTTGCCAGCGAGGAGAAAAAGGTCCTAAACTGCTGTAAGTATTGAATTAAGTTCCTGTGCAGAGTTGCTTCCCTTTGCCAGCGACGAGAAAAAGGCCCTAAAATGCTGTAAGTAATGAATTAAGTTTCTGTGCAGAGTTGCTTCCCTTTGCCAGTGATAAGAAAAAGGGCCCTCTAATGCTGTAAGTATTGACATCTGGCTCTGAGCAGAGTTGCTTCCCTTTGCCAGCGATGAGGAAAAAAACCTCAACTGCAGTAAGAACTGACATCATTCTCTGATCAGAATTACTTTTCATTGCTTAATGAAAAAGACAGCCCTCAAATGTTGTAAGTACTAACATCAGTTTCTGAGCAGAGTTGCGTAACTTTGCCAGCAATGAGAAAAAGACCCTCACATGCTGTTAAAAAGTTTTTCTACTAGAATTTGGACATTTTTGTCTAGAAGATGTAGTATTTTTAAAAATCATTTAATGTAAAAGGTAAGAAAAAGAATGAAATTGGTAAAACAAAAATGGGTTTCTGATAAAAAATTATGTCTGTTAACAAAGAGTTACTATGGTGATTTTATTTTCAGTCTCCAGACCGTGTTCAGAAACCTTGAGTTTCACCTGCAAGAAGAACAGAGCCATGGGACGCTACCCATGCATTGACAAATCTAAGGTATGTATGGCAGAAGTTCCTAATTTTATGTTTGCTTTAAATATTTAATATAGCTTTCCTGTGTAAGCGGTGGCCTCTATAAAGCAACCAACCTGTCTTAAGCAGCTAAACAAAATGTTCCCAAATGTTATTTTGTACTGATATTCACCACTGTGAAGCAGCCACCTGCCTAAAGCAGCCATTTTTTTGTGCTTCGTTTGTGTGGCTGTTTAACACAGGTTTGACTGTATATATCTATTTTGTAACTAAACTCTAAAAAGATGGTATCAAACATAGTAATTGAAATTTGTTTTCATAACTGCACCAAGTTATGATTATAAGTTTGTTAACACCTTATATCATTTCTATAATAGAGGAAGAAGGCATTAGAACAGGTGAACTCAAGAACATTATTTATTGGTCTTGTCACATAGTGACATGTGGCTTGTGTGTGGCCGCGCACCTGTCAGGGTTATCACGATGCACTGCAATCTACGTGTTAGTTTGACGGGTGCGAGTTGACTTTATCACAATGCACTGCGGTCTGCGTATTAGTCTGACAGGTGCAAATTGATTGTGTGTGGTTATCTTGATGTACATTGTGACTGTAGCCATATAAATAGCAGTCTGGATAGGCTAAAGGATCTCATCTCGGGGGGAGATCCCAGGACGGGATGTCAGGAAGGGGATCTCAGAGGAGAGACGGTCTTGGGTAGACCGACACACCCGGCACACATTTAACATATACATAGTGTGTTAATAAACGTATAAACAACCGAACGTGTTTATGTGACATGGGTGAAATAAAGAGTGTTAATAAATGTATATACAACCGAATGTGTTTATGTGTCATGGGTGAAATAAAGAGTGTTAATAAATGTATATACAACCGAATGTGTTTATGTGACATGGGTGAAATAAAGAGTGTTAATAAATGTATAAACAACCGAACGTGTTTATGTGACATGGGTGAAATAAAGAGTGTTAATAAACGTATATACAACCGAATGTGTTTATGTGACATGGGTGAAATAAAGAGTGTTAATAAATGTATATACAACCGAATGTGTTTATGTGACATGGGTGAAATAAAGAGTGTTAATAAATGTATATACAACCGAATGTGTTTATGTGTCAGTCTGACCATTGGGTTTTATCCTACCATCAGGGCTGCATTAGCCGTATAAACTACCCATCGAATAAACTTAGCTTTATCTGACGGGTGCTGAATAAACTTTGCACGCACAATTCATTGGGTCAACGCTTGGTTGCTATTTCGTGCGTTATTTTCCGAAGTTTTCACTTGCTTTTCTGTCCTATATGTTTGATGTGTAAAATAGTCTTTAAACATGTTGTAGACAATAATCATTTCTGCCATTTAATTCAATATTGAAGTACTGCAACATCGCGAAAAAAGTAATAAATTAAACCGTCGTTAAGTTTCGAAATCAGGACAGCATAAAATCAAAATGGCAGACAACACTGGGCAGTTTATAAAAACGATTTTCATTGCTTTATTCTTTAAACAAAAACATTTTAATAATGATTTATGAGTTTTAAATAATATAAGAAGAATAATTGAATCGGGAACCGTATCTGGATTATGTTTCGTTTTTCTGATTCAAGCAGTGGTTCTAAGGACTATTTGATGCAACTTGAAAGAAGCTTCCATAGCGACGAAACAAAATTGCAAGATAACTTAATGTATTAGTTATTTCAAAGTACGGAAATTATCGATTTTAAATATGAAAAATGTCAAAATTCTACGTTAACCATTGAAATGGTAGGATAAATAGAATACTAGGATTAGTGTTGAATATAGCTTAAGTTTATCCTGCTCGGCCCGAAAATCTAAAATCACTCGGCAAGCCTCGTGATTTTAGATTTTCTCAGCCTCGCAGGATAAACTTGAGCTATATTCAACACTAACCTAGTATTCTCTATATAATGTTTTTAGTTTTGATAAATGCCATTAAATTATACAAACGGTCTACTTCGCCACATGGCTTAACAAGCTAGGCGTAAAAGTCTTTGATGCTGACTCGCAAGGTGGCATAACTTCTCATGTTTCTTAAATACTTAATGTCAACTTAATGTCAACTGTTTTGTCTCGAAATATTTATTGTGTTATGTTTCTTAAATTATATTTTCCAAATCCGCAGGTTTGTAACAAAGAAATTGACTGTTATGATGGTGAAGACGAACGTGGGTGTACGGTGGTACCGTGCGAGGAAGATTACTTCACTTGCACTAGCGGCCAATGCATTCCCGACACCCTCACGTGCGATCACATCTTCGACTGTGAGGATAAATCAGACGAAGGAGGCCATTGTAGTCAGTTTACTTTTCTTATTATGTATAAATCAATAAAACTAGAAATGTGTCCATAGGACATGGATGCCCCCGCTAAATATGCTATGTTTTTTTAAACTTTTTGTTTAACCCATAGTTATATTGTAACCCAAATCAAACCTAACCTGTGTTTTCATACTATATATAAACATGTCAAATATGAATGAAATTGATGCAGTATTTCAAAAGTTATACTTTTTATGCCCCGCCATTTGAAGAATGGTGAAGGGGCATTAAGTGTTACCCCTGTCCGTGCGTCTGTGCGTGGTTCCGTTCATCCAAAATTTGTTGTCCGCTCAATAACTTTTGAAAGACTGCATCGATTAAGTTCAAATTTGGTATGTTGATATATAATATCAAAACACAGGTCAAGTTTGATTTGGGTTACAATCCACTAATTTTTTTATGGAGTTATGGGCCTTTTATAAAAACATAGTCAATGCATTTATCTTTTTATGTATAAATCAATAAATAAAGACTTATCTAGTGTACCATTGCGGGTGAAAATATTTTTTCTAAGTTAAAAATTATCAGACAGACAAACAAAGAGACAGACAGACAGACAAGAAAACAAAGAGACAGACAAGCAAAGAGACAAATAAGCAAAGAGACAGACAGACAAGAAATCAAAGAGACATACAAGCAAACCGACAGACAAGCAAACAGACAGACAGACAGACAAGAAAATGAACAAACATACAGACAAGCAGGCTTTCTTGCAAACTAACGTACAGACAAACAAATATGTGTCCTTGTCTGTTTTCAGACTACACTGAATGCAGTGCTGGCCATTTTACATGCGACAACCGGCGATGCATACCACGGTATTGGACTTGCGACAAGGAGGATGATTGTCTCGATATGTCAGACGAGAAATCGTCTCTCTGCTGTAAGGAATTTTGTTATATTTAAATTTTATTCTTAAGAAATAGTTTACAAGTTAGTGTTGTGTATTGTGGTAAAAAACCATGGCTTGGAGTTTCTTTCTTTGTCACAAATGTCACATGAAATACTTTCTGATACCATGTGCCATTTTACCACATAATTTTTTTTCTCATTTTATGTAGCAAAGGTATTTTATTATGTTTTGTAACCTCTTAACTATGTTTTCCTTTTGTTACCTCATATCTTCTTTAATTTGTATCAGTTTTTACAAAACAACATATTATTTACAGAACATTACCCACATATGTTTACTTCATTTATAAATTTGAACTTTTAAAGACATTACTCATGGGGGGTGGGTTCTTTATCTATATTAAATAAGAAGTCCTATCTTTATACACTGAGCCATGACGTGGCACAAGGAAATGGGGAGACATATTGTTTTTAGCTCCGTTGTCTGTCTGTCCCTCCGTCCGTCTGTCTGTCCGTCACGCTTTCGTGTCCGCTCTATATCTTTTGAACCCCTGGTGGGATTTACAAATAACTTTGCACAAATGTCAAGTATGATGAGACGATGTGCAATGCTTATGTTTGACCAAGGTTGGGTCAAGGTCAAGGTCACAATCTAAGATTAAACATTGTATGACTGTATTTCGTGTCTGCTCTATATCTTTTGAACCCCTGGTGGGTTTTACAAATTATTTTGCACAAATGTCAGCTATGGTGGGACGGTGTGCAGTGCTTATGTTTGACCAAGGTCGGTTCAAGGTAAAGGTCACAGTTTTAGATTTAACATTGGATGACTGTATTTCGTGTCCACTTTATATCTTTTGAACCCCTGGTGGGATTTACAAATAACTTTGCTCAAATGTCAGCTATGCTGAGACGATGTGCAGTGCCTATGTTTGACCAAGGTTGGTTCAAGGTCAAGGTCAGAATTTAAGATTAAACATTGTATGACTTACCAAGTTCAATATCGCTGACTACTATTAAAAAAATTAACCCTCTTTCCTATGTTGCACATGGGGTATTTATCACCTTCTGTGATAGCTCTAGTTTACGATTTCACCTCCCTCTACAAAAAAATTTGATTCCATCCAGTGACATACGGGGGGAGACATGATTGCTTTTGTTTCCGAAAGCACCCGTCTAGTTACAAAAGTATTTTTCACAGCAACACCAGTTATCAAGAAAACAAACTCCCTGTAGCAGTTAATTCCCCTTACATCAATACAGTACAGTATTGTGGTCAAATTCATTCCCGATGCCGAATGGGAATGTCCGAGTGTCCCTCACAGAGGTCCTAACTTAAATTGTTGCATTTATATTGGATTTCATTCTAATATTATTGGCGCGATACGTAAGGCATAGTCTATGTAATTTCATGCTCCTTACATTGGTTACGTCACACTATGATACTTAGTACTGCTGGGCCTAACCATTCGTGCTCATATTTTCGTCAAACTAATTTCTTTTTTTTATTCTGAGATTAAAAAGAAATTTGGCCCTGTTCGCATTCGTTTTTTCAAATAGTGCCTGAGAAACACAAAATCAATATTTTTTTGCCCTATACATTGAGATAGATTTAATTTTACAAATGGCAAATTTACATAATGTCGCTGACCTTGGGAGATGCTGCTGCAGATAATACATTATCTGATGTTCAATAGTAATTACAAGTCAGTAGTCAGCTTTGAGGTTTTTTAGTTTTCCAAATGAAATTATTATGTTTTGTCTTAGGCTGTAAACCGTAACCCATCACCCTTTTCTGCATCATTGTGTACTTACATTTATTCTGGTCCTCCTTGATCCCAGATTGTTATGTTGATTACATTTGAAAATAGAGCTCCGCTCATGTGCTAGGGGTCGTCATTGGTGTGGCATCTTTCATAACTATTGATGAACAGCTTCATTAAAATCAAGGCTGCTCTTTCCCCCTTGCAGTCTTCATGTATGCCTCAAGAGGACTTTCCCTTTATATACGCCCATTTGAAAAACGAGACATATTATGTGAACACCTGCAGCGAGCGGCTTCAGGCAGGCGGCAGGCAGCGTCCACAGGGTTTCCGCTCTCTAAGTCAAAGAGTTTTCATCTGGTCTTTATCAAACTTGGTGAATATGTTGGTGGGCATAATATCTCGACCGAGTTCTATAACCAGCCAAATCCCCCCAGGCACTCCTGAATTATGGCCCTTGAATTGTCCAAAATTATCCAAAATTAGGGTTTCCGTTCTCTCAGTCAAAGAGTTTTCATCCGGTCTATATCAAATTTGGTGAATATGTTGGTGGGCATAATATCTTGACCAAGTTCTATATCCTGCCAAATCCCCCCAGGCACTCCTGAATTATGGTTCTTGAATTGTCCCAAACTAGGGTTTCCGCTCTCTAAGTCAAAGAGTTTTCATTTGGTCTTTATTAAACTTGGTGAATATGTTGGTGGACATTATATCTCGACCAAGTTCTATATCCTGCCAAATCCTCCGAGGCACTCCTGAATTATGGCACTTGAATTGTCCAAAAACTGAATTGGCGGTATCTGCTCTTCATGTTGAATTTCCTGCTGCCAAAAATGTTGTCATAACCATTAAATTTACTACAAATACGACGGGCGTATTTTGTGTCAGTTTGGCACTGTGTTCTCAAATAACTTAATGGACAAATTATTGTCTGCATATATAAAACAGACTGACTGACAGAAGCTTACATTATATTGTTATTATGCATAGTGCTGTAAGTATTCCATTGTTCATGTGTTTGAACATTTCAGCGGAGAAAGTCACATGTGGAGAAGACCAGTTCCAGTGTAAAAACCAGAAGTGCATCAACCAATCAATTGTCTGTGATAAAAATAATGACTGCTCTGATTGGTCAGATGAGAAACTCTGTGGTAGGTTTTAATTTCTGATTGGTTGAAAAGGCCTTAAGCCTACAATTTTTAAAACCAAATCTACCCCCCACCCTTTAATTTTAAGTAAAATAAATTGTGCTAGGAATAGTATTATTTTACTTACAATTTACATGAAGACACCCAATTAGGCCACACAAAAAATCTTGTGTTGATGGCAACAGTCTTAAAAACATTTTTAGAATTGAAACCTCAATTATAAAGACCCCAACGAAAAAAAACACGGTATTTTCGTAAAAAAAGTCTAGGTTCGGCCGGTTCTGACAGGTAGGGTCGGGTTGCCCGAATCACAGGATTTTTTTTTGGCCTTATGTTGAAGCCTAACGAAAGATGATTTTATGTAGAGAAGTATTTTTCTTTCATTCCATGGCTAATTTTTTTTAAATGATAAATAATAAGATTTTAAAATTGAATATTTGAACATATTTATTGATGCATTTATGTTGTATATTAAAGGTATAAATGAGTGCACAAGTAAGCGTACGAACCTGTGTTCCGATACATGTATCGACAAACAATCGGGATATGAGTGCACATGTCCTGAAGGGTGGAGTCTAATGGAGGATAAACACACCTGCATAGGTAGGTTTGTGGCAAACTCCCCACAGTGATTACTTCCCTTGACAGTACATTATATCACTGCCACCAGCAATGTTTTTCGCCCAAATACAGGCGGATAGTTTTTTTATGCTCCCCGAAAAATTTCGGGGGAGCATATAGTCGCCGCCTTGTCCGTCCGTCCGTCCGTCAGTCAGTCAGTCAGTCAGTCCGTCCGTCCGTCCGTCCGTACGTCCCATTCGTGTCCGGCCCATAACTTTGTTATTTGAAGTGGGATTTCGAAACCATTTTACAGAAATGACCACCATGTTGAGACGACGTGT
>Ga0224511_10004830_pt1 | contig 10357 bp, 5 predicted proteins | sample SF_May12_sed_USG_2_FD_169988 | JGI IMG/M metagenome (GOLD analysis project Ga0224511, IMG submission 169988) | Sediment microbial communities from San Francisco Bay, California, United States - SF_May12_sed_USGS_8_1 | ecosystem: Environmental > Aquatic > Marine > Sediment | place: USA... | reverse complement strand
CTTTTTGTGAGTGTCATGTTCAAGAAACAAATGGCTATGTATACGTGTTTATTGCAATAAACTTAAAATTTATGAAACATAGTTACACACCTTTTGTTAACAATTTGATACGCATGTTTTATTTTTAATCTTACTCAGAATGTTGCAGAATTCTCCAGTATGCCCCTCCTTGCACAGACATTGTAGGAACGGATACTGAGGAAGGTTCATACACGGATAGTCACTTGATACAGTGTTATGGCAATGGGAAATCTGTCCCAAACAATAATCTGAAACCAAACAATGCAAAAAAAGATATTGCAAACAAAACAATGAGTGAGTAAAACATTCGTTTTAACTGTAATCTTTGAAATGCTCAGTGGGAATAATGTAAAAAACAAATGTTGATTAATAGGATTGACCGCCATCTTTTTGGTATTGTTGTTTAAACCAATTCCTATTATACCATGTGGTGCAAAAACAATAATCGATTAATTGTGTCCTGCCAGTTGCTTACATTGAGACAATAACACTAAAATAAATAACAGATATTAGGTAACGCTTAGCTGTTTGGGTAATTCGTGTATAAAGTAATAAAAATCTGTACCAGTAAGTTCGCATTTCTTTCCTGCAATGTTGGTCAGGCATTTGCAATACTTTTGTCCATTTTCCAAAAACATATTTCCCTGGTTGGCAGTACAGTGTTCTGAAATAAGTTATTATTTATTTTATGGAATTGCATAAAAGTAGAGGACATCAACAGCTTGACCTGAAATCACAATACCAAAGTCATTTAAAGCTCCTATCTCAATCTTTGTTGAAATCAAAAATATATCAAATTAAAATGTCAGCAAAGGATTTATAATATAAAAATATATATAATTACATTAAAGTAGATTGTTGATATGTTTCTCACTCAAAGAAACGCCAATTTAGAATTGTAATAGCACATTTATTTGCAATAAATTGAAACCGTGTCGAACTCATTATTTTGTTAACATTGATCTAAAATTAAAATAAACATGCGGCGCTATTTTGACTAGACTCACTCATTCTTATTTATCGACAAAAACATGCCCGGGTATATACTCAGTATGCTCATTATTACAGCTCAAAATTATATTATATGATGTTATTTTTCAAGTGATTTTATTAGTTCAACGGGGCATTTGCCTTAATTATATCACAAAACAGTTGTCAAAAACTATTTGTTACAACTTCAAATGGGTAATGACATGACCCAAACCCACTAAAAAAGACCTGTCCAAGCCCTTATTTGTTGAACTTAACTTCATAGTATTTTAACCAGGCTTTAACAGGCATTATCACTGCAAAATACTGAACTATGAACAACCTTTCACTTATTAAAAGTCATAATAAGAATATGCATAAACAACATTTATTAAGTTTGCTTGTATAGGCATTGCTATCTTTGAAAACAAAAGAAAATAATGTGTTTACAAACATTCATTTGCCTCCTTCTGGCATATTTTTTCATTTGCTTAATGTGCTTTAGTTTTATGTTTAATTTCAGTAAAACAGATGTACACATTTGTATTACTGATATGTTTTGTCTATATATTGTGTTAAATGTATATTATGTGATGTCACATAAATTCATTGCAGAAAAGAGTTATTCTGCAATACTAACGAAATTTCAACATTCAACATTTTTTCAGTGGACCCAATTACAAAATGAATGTATACCGAAAGTCTGCGGCAGTAGATGGGTCTTTTCAGTGAACAAAAAATCGCCATTTCTTGAGCTACAATTGGTCGATAAAATGAGAATGAGTGATCTAGCAAGACGCGCGTATTTGTTTTGATACATTTTTTTTTTCTAACGACACAAAGGCATTTCAACGAACAACAAAAAAGTATTATATTGATAATTATTACATGTGAAATACTGCTGTTTATTTGGATTTGTTTTGATTTTGGAAATTAAAATTCACCAAGACTGGGATAGGAAATTTAAATCACACAAACAATTATGAAAAAGCATATATTCTAAAAAAACAATGAGTTAACCCATGGTCAAAACGGTTTTAAGCACACGCATACTTTCGATTTTTTTAAACGCATACTGTCTGTGAAATTATTTAACTTATACAAAATAAGTGCACGGCATATTCTATATTATGCAAAAATAAGACCGATTATACCATTTTGTCCGAGTTCACACGGTGTATCAGAGTAACCATGGTTGCAGATGTATCCGCTACTCCACTTCGAGCTTCCATGGCCGATTGTATTTGCTTAAAATTATTCAAGTGTACTCGTTAAAAATCTTTACTTGAAATTGACATTATTGGTTATATCAAACTGATATATTCTGCTTTATTTGCAGTGCACTTAAAATACAAAACTAAAAAGGGAACAACAGAAAAGTACTTAAACATAACTCTATAACTTGTTTGTGTCATTTGCTGACGTTTTTCTATTATCTAAATTATGGAAATATCAAAATATTATATATAGTGTGACAAAATTATTTTAATGACTCATATTTAAAATGCGGGAGAACATACAAGATTGGTGGTCCTGGATTTCACAATGCTGTCCAGACCAGCCGGTTTGACAGTGACACGTGTTCGGTGGAAAAAGGTTTATGGATCCGTGTTGGCCACAATTGACTCCTATAATATGTTCCGTTTGTTTAATTGATTTATGTATGTACAAAAGTTTTTGATGAACGAAAACATATAATGTATAATGATTCCGAACAAAATCAATAAAATCAACACACGGTTGAGCATGCACCAGTAAATGTATTATTGTAATACAAGATCAAAGCAAACACTGAAAAAATGTTAGATTATACACAATCGTGGTTGATTTGTTTATATCTGTTTATTGTCCAACACTGCTTTGGTGTGTCCGATGTGCTCAGTTAACCTGCTTATATATTTTGGGACGATACGCAGACCTAAGCATAGCCAACACCAGCAGCCAGGAAGTGAAACCTCACTAGCGGATCCAGGGGGGGGGGCGCAACCGGAGCCCTCCCTCCCACCTAACGGCCGCATGATTTTTTATGCCCAAAACGCTAATTTTTCTCAAATTTATCTTCGCTCGATTCGCTCGCGATTGATTTTAGGCATAATTTTGATAAAAACATGGCCAATACACGTTAAACACTGACTTTTGCCTAAGCCTTCAACACTTTCAGTGATTGTCTACCCCCCCCCCATCCCCCTCCCAGTTGACAAAGTCTACGCCACCCCACCCATCATAAGGTCAAATCCTGGATCCGCCACTGAACCTGCCCTACTTGAAATTGTGAAGCGATTGGTCGTAGTCATCATGTAATAATCAAATTGCCACAACAACCGTGGCCGGGTGCATAGTTGTGAATAGATTTGTCAAGTAAGGATTACAACAGTATACATTAGAAATTAACAAAATACTTACTTTCGCATCCACTTCCAGTCCAACCACTGTTACAGTGACACAAAAATCCGTCCCAGTAGCCATGCCCGCTGCAGCCAGCTACATTAACGGTCCGAACATCCAATAAAATGTATATACCGTACATATATAATAATTTTGTTAACATATTTAGTCTATAGTTACAGGCTAGATAGACAATTATCAATACATAAATCATAATCAAGTGTGAGCGAGCATAGTTTGTACTCCGATAACTGTACTTACGCAAAATAAATCCGTTCGCGACAGTCAGTGCACAACTGATGAATATGGAGACTATAAATATAAAACATACAGAGAAACGTTAACGAATCTTCTAGTGCATTTCTCAATATTTGCACGTTCATTGTATTTAGAAATAGTTAACTTATGGCAAGAAAAACCACTTTTTACAGCAGTCTAAGAATGGTAAAAGTTCAGAAAACAAATCATGTTTCATGATAACATATCACACTCACGTGACTGTCAAGTAAGTTGCGCTAAGATGTTTCGAAACCTAGCATATCATTTAGTTAGCAAACTTTTAAAGCGATCTCATGTTTTACAAGGTACATGTAAACAAGGACACATTAATACCATTTAATAAAACGCATCCTTTATCGTGAACACTGGCGAATCCAGGGTGCGCACCCGGCAACCCACTAACGGCCGCGGACATATGATTTGTATGCCCCAAACGCTAATTTTTCTCCTTTTTTTATCTCGCTTTGCTCGCAATTCTCTCTAAATCAGTGTTAAATAGAAATATGGCCAAGGCTTGTATTTCAACCGTCAACGCTTCCTGCGAGTTTCTACCCTACCCTCACGTTGACCCCCCGTTAAGTCATAACCTAGATCCGCCGCTGTCTTATTGACCGTCCTATATTCGTAGTTTCATTGAAAAATATTTCATGATTTTTGTATAAACGTTAACAAATTTGTTTTTATATCCTCATCAAAAATAATTCATACTTACCATATAGCGCAGTCATTATTTAATCATGTAGGAGTGCATGTACGTTTGCAAACAAAGTTAGACCTACACAAAGTAAGGCACATACGAAGATTTAGATCTTAATAACCTTTATGGCATTATTCTATGCCAATATTGAATTATACATGGCTAACGATGTACTGAAATGCAAGATAAGAACTCCAATTGCTGATATAACTGTTCTCTTTAAGTAGTATCTTGCTTTTGAAACATCGGGGCCATCAATGTTTGTGAACTTAGTCTTCTTATTTTCGTCAAGTGTAGAGTCCTTAATAGTTGCACAACTGGTTAATATAAAATATCCACAGCTGCAAATATAGTCGGCCGATCGACACCCATAGATATCGCATTGCCACAAAGTGCAATTTTATTTCTCCGGTAGAGGTTAAACTTCTGAACTCTGGCAATATCAAAGAAACTACATTTATTTAATACACGTACAATATAGTTATGTGTGTGAAAACTAAATAAGTAAGTAAGTAAATAAATAAATAAACTAGAACTATCGCTGTAAGCGATACATACCCCACCATTGTGCATTAAAAACCGGAAGCAAGGGTAAGATGTGATGTTGAAATTGCTCAGTTGGGGAAAACTTTTTAGCTAAGTTTGAAGGATATCCTGCCATTATAGGAATAATCAATATATGAAATTAACAAGCAGACTCTACATATTGCCTGCTATTGATTGAAAGCAAATTGAAGGACTTAAAAGGTGGAGGTATGCATACTAAGGTTAATTGGGACACTTAACATTCTATAAAGTTTTTAGGTGTATATAAATTTTGTTTTGGTTTATTTGACATTTAACTGTGACCTTCACCTTGAGCTGACACACGGGCAACATGGGCTCTGCACATCCCCTTGTTGAGGTGAATGTGTCATTCAAGTTTGAAGGAAATCCTTCTATTAGTAAAGGAGTTATACAGCGGACACGAATTGGAGACGGACCGACCGACCGACCGACCGACCGACCGACGCGACAAAGCGAATCCAGTATAGCCCCCCACACATTTTGTGGTGGGGGTATAATAAATAAATAAATAAATAAATAAATAAATAAATAAATAAATAAATAAATAAATAAATAAATAAATAAATAAATAAATAAGTAAAATAAATAAATTAACTATTTAAATTTTCATTGTGAATATATAACTCACGGTAAGTTCAGTTGCGGGTTGACGAACAACACGGCTGTCATTTGTTCGAGCTTTGAATGAAATAAATCGTTTGGTTTCCACACAGTGTCTAAAGTGAGGAAACAGTCAACAGTTTCGGTGCAACGAGGCTTGTATTCATGAGCCCAGAACCGCAGAGAAGACCAATTACCGTGATATGTCAGTGTGGGTAAAGGCGTAAATAATTAACCTACTAACAGAATGCAATGTAATAAATGCAATTAATGCACACGTTGATATTCATAGGAACATGCACGCACATGGTTCATAAAACGTGGAATCATTACATTAGATGAACTTATGTTTATACCATTAAAGTAGATGTGTGCAAAACCCGAGTTGAAATAATTATTTGTCACACTGCTTTTTTCATGTTTGTGTGGAAATTAAACCCCTTTCTAACAATCGTCATGGGCCGACCAGAATAAGCTAGTAAGTCGACAGAGCATCCGACTCATGATCGGAGTGTCGTGTGATCAAGCCCTATCGGGAAGCGGCAACGTGATGATTGGTATTAGTCTGAGTGCTTAATCTGGTTCAGTTGGCCCTCACAGCTGGCTACTGTAAGGAAGCAGTCAGTCGGATGCGGAGTCAATGAGCTAGAGCTGGTTAACCAAAGAACGCTGTTTGGTGAACTAACCGCCGTGGTATAACCTGATCAATGTTGCAAATTGGTGTCATATTAGAAACAAACGAATAAACACACACTCGTCATTAAATCAGTTTGAGAATGTTGAAACTATGGTTTAATGTAATTCAGGACGAAGAGCGAGATTTTGAATATTTTGTGACAAACTGAAAAGGCTATCAAAATGTAGTTTGACTTGCCGTGCTGTTAATTTATATGTTTAATATTACTTCTATTTTACTTCGCAATCACTTTATTATATTATAAAAAGATTTGAAGCTTCAATTATAAGTCTTTAAAGGAAGAAAAGTTTTAAATGTGTATAATTACAGTTACACGGCCAGTTACAATTGTGTCGATAGTGACGCGGAATTACACAATGCTTTGTACTACACTTTTGTTTTAGAATTAAAACATCTTATTTAATTGATTCTGACACATTTTACATTATTGTGTAACATGGATGAAAACAAAAATGCCATTGTTTACAAAACTTACATAAACCATTTACATGAATGAATATGACCTCTATGTACTTTTGCGCCAAGCATTGCACTGGCTAAACATATTTATTATTTTATTTATTTAAAAAAAAATATTACAGTTTGACAACCAACTATGCCTGCTAAATTTGGGTAAACCACTGAAATGTGCCTCTGAGCCTCTGATATACTGCAATAAAAACGATCCTCATTCGCAATAAAAATCGTATTGTTCTGACTGTATCATTATTTGTATTGTATTATTTAATAGTATTTTACAATTCTAACTTTGTTGACAGACGGAAACCAAAAGCAATCGACAGGCAATAATATCAGCAAGATGGCTTTTCACATGGAATGGTATCAAATGGGTTTCCGGGACAGTCGTCGTCGATGCCGGAAGAACAGAAGCGGAGACGCTGCACCGTGCCCGTGCCGCACGTCACGGAACATCCCTCGACCGCTCCAAACCACTCGGACCATGTTGCCACAACTACAAATCAACAGAACAACATTGTCTAAGTTCAATACTACGCATTGACACACAATCATTTGTTTTTCATTAGTACATGTGACGAAAACTACTATAAATACGTGTTTTAAATATTGTTTTGATGACTGATTTTCTTATATGTGCAAACATTTAGTACAATGTAGTACAGGGTTTACCCTACATAAGTAATATTGTATGAGCGCGGTGTACTACGTTGATTTTAATGCAACCCAGAAGGAAAAAAATTAACTACCGCATGTGATATATCATGCATTGTATCAAGTTCAAATCCTTCGTACGTGTAGTAATAACACCTTTTTCTTTACGAACATTGAATGTATAAGATACTGTTTTTTCTGATTTTATCGCTATATATTACATGTATACCTCATTTGCATTCGTTCTTCTGTATTTAATATATAATATTAATAATAATAATAAAATCTTTATTTAACGAAGATAGCTTGTTAAAAACATATCAAATACAAACATATAGTGCAAGTAGTATTGAAATGTCTTTATATACAACAAGGTCTTCAACAAAGCAATATGACGTCATCCAGTCCATAAATCGCATACCCTGTTCATAATTCCTATACAGACTGTTTATGACGTCAGCCAGTGTGTAAAACATTTTTAGTCCGAGTTTTTGCCTAGTAACATTGATAAACAAAAATGGAATAATAAAAGAAGCGCATGCTTTTTATTGCATCGCATTCAACAATAATAAAAACAATCCAACTAGGGTTTAATATATTTCACACCTTGAACAGATAACAATATTATTTGAAAGAAAATTATAGTAAAATGACAGCAACAAAAGGATTCAGTACCATATAACAAATAAAACATGGCATAGAGGGCAAAATGCAAGTATACGGACTGGTTGGTCAGACCTTGTTAGGTATATGCATATTGCCCTTAAGGGCATGTTTTATTTGTAAAATGTGTACAAGTTGTTAGCTAGTGTCTTTAATGTCCTTTTATCATTCTATTTACATAAAGTGCAGAACTAAAATATGCCCTTGAATTTTATATGTATATTTTCAAAAATGACGAACATAAACTACATATCAATTCATTGTGGTTGTACAATTTGTCTCAAAATAATTGTCTAAATTAGTTAAGGCTTTCAAAGTAGAAAGGGTTTACCCACCTGTGTTAACGGGGTCTGTGGTAGATGAACTAGAGGCTACGGAAATAGTCGAAGCTGCTTTTGTAGAATAGGTTGTCGATGTACTCGTCGTTGGTGTGGCCTGTGTAGTGGAAATCCAGAAGAAGGGGGCTTCTACATTCAGGGAGGCTGCAATGGTTCTCGTTTTTAATGTCATTGTTAAAATACAAGTACAAAGTTGTAATATGTCTGCGAGATCACATGTAAGTTTTGTATAATATAATTGAACTGTCACCATGGAATATAATTTAAGTGCAGTTGGGGTCAAACAACAGCCGATTTTGTTTAACAATTATTTCTGTAAGTAAAATGAATCCGAACAAAAGTCGATATACCTGACCGGGGGAAGGAAATTCTTACTTGCAATTACTAACAAACATCAGGAATACCCGGTGTTTTGTTTACATTACGCAACGTTGATTATGTAGTTGAAGTCGCCGATACATTTACATTATAAACAATCAGATCGATGAACGATCAATCGTATCCAAACGTTAAGATTGAAATAGACTAAACCATATAATTGACAATTCTGTAATAAACTTAAGTCGTACCTTGGGTATCACAGTTCGTGCCATCGTACCCATCTTGACACAGACATTGGTAGGACGGATGCTGTGGTAGATTCATGCAGGGGAAGTCACTCGGCACAGTGTTGTGACACATTGACAGTAATCCGAGGCAAAAATCTGAAACAGCCAGTTCTTCAAAAGCTACTTGTTATGATTATTATGAAGTGTGTATATATTTTCAGCTCGACTATATAATATTACACAGTCCTGTGAAACGGAATTCAGTTGCAATTCCGTTTTTTAACATAAGGAACGAATTAAATATTGATTGTTTTGTTTAAAATCTTTAAAAAGGTGACAATTTGTGGCATTTAATTCAGATTGATCAAAATATAGAGGCAATATTACGTGCGTAATTATACCAGTAACGCTTATTTCGAACGCGGTATTCATTTGTTCGCCTTTCTCGAACATTTGCAAGGTTGAAAGACAAGAGTAGTGATGTCATTGCACAGTTCTGAAAAAACTTGAATATATTCTCAATTTTGTATTTTTCTCTTGTTTGTGTGTTAAGGTTTATCAAGAACACGACGTTCACTTTTTGTATTTACTAGGTCAGATTGTCACCTGACAATCATAACCCTAATTAATGGACAGTTCCGCAGCTGTCAATCGTGAACATTTATAACGGTTCATGGTCATTATTAATCCAATGGATTAGGGTTATATTGTCAGGTGACCAGCCGACCTAGTACATACAAACGATAGCCTACTTCCTGTTTGTGATAAACCTAATCACAATATTAAAGAAAATCTACCGCATTGAGATGGGTTTGAAAATTTGTGGAACTATGCATTGCATGAAGATTGACCATTTACTGTTATAAATAATTATGATTGACAGTAGGGGAACTGCCTATTGCTTACAAAATATTTTATACGTACCCATTAGTTGGCAATATTTTCCTGCTCGATAGGCCATGCATTTGCAATAATTATGACCATTGCTTACATACACAGTTCCTTGGTGGGCGTGACAGTTTTCTGCAACAAGAATACGAGGGCTGGTGACATTAATGGACATAATTATACACCATTTATTATTATATCAAAAATTATTTTACCACTTGTACTTGGCAGTAAAACATCATCAGTGTCTAAATCAGCAATCACATCTATCTTATTTAACTTTTAAACACAAGAAGTACATGTAATATGCCCGCTATGAATATAAACACCCTATCAATGTTCTACTATACTCAGTACATTTAAAAACGCAAACTATTTTGACAATGAAACTATCATACTCTGAGTTTGTTCACACCAATTAAAATAGACAATATGACAGATTAGACTTTTATTTGTCATTTTACAAATTTTTGGCATAAACAATGAATCGTTAACAACATCTTTAAGAGTCAAAATGTAACCACCCTTAAATTTACTTTCAAATGTCAATATCGCGTAAATCCACCCCGCGCGTTTATTAAAGCTACACAACGGT
>Ga0224511_10004829_pt1 | contig 10358 bp, 5 predicted proteins | sample SF_May12_sed_USG_2_FD_169988 | JGI IMG/M metagenome (GOLD analysis project Ga0224511, IMG submission 169988) | Sediment microbial communities from San Francisco Bay, California, United States - SF_May12_sed_USGS_8_1 | ecosystem: Environmental > Aquatic > Marine > Sediment | place: USA... | reverse complement strand
AGCTTATATCTCCGTGATCGCTACGAGCTGACAAACCGGATCACAGACTGTTGTCTGTGCAACCCTTAAAATTTATAAAAAATGGACTATTGTTGATTGTTGTTTTTCACTCAGACAGACACGTTGTACTTTTTAATGTATATCAAACTAGTCATCCCCTATATGACAGGGGTGAATAATTACCATGGAGAGGCGAGTTGCCTTATTGTGAGTAAGGCTGCCTGATAAATGTTACTGCGATCATATAGGCTTAGTGTCATAGTCAATGGGTGTATGGCGCAAGAGTATGGTTGGTAAGATGACAAGGCCGGCTCTCTTTACTGACCCCTTTGATAATCTCCTAACGTTATACATGGCTGAATAGACTAAGTGAGAGTACTAATGAGATGTAACGCCAATGATTTGCCCAGGGTCTGCAGGATAATGGGGATTATCTATAGGAACAATGACCCAGCATAAAGTCAGTTGCCTCATTGGGACATCAATGGTGTAGGGTAAAACACTTTCAGGATGTCTCTCCGTAGTGACAATTACGGAGCGCCCATGGCCTGGTGCTTAGGATGAGTGACTTGTGTACGGGCAGTCGTGGGTTCGAATCGAAACTCCATGGTGGTGATAGAGAGGGCAAGCTAAGGATTTTCAGGTCCATTCTCCTGGTCCAGATTTAGGTGATCTTCTGTAAACTCGGATGAATTTAATTAAATGAATAGTGGACCATTAGGCCTTGATTCGCTGTTACTGCTACTGTTAGCCTTATATTTATACAGCAATAAGTTTCTACGTTCGGTACATTCGAGGATGAGTCATAATAGAGAATTGTTTCTGCTTGTATATGACGAGCACATCCATTCTGTCTGTTTCAGGTGGCAGTATCAGAGGGAGAGAAAATGGCGGATGAGCTTGGCTGCTCTTTCTCTGAAATATCCGTACGAACAGATCGGTTTGAAATCATACAGCCTTTTCTGGCCTTATGTCGTGATATAAAAATGAAGAAACTTCGTGACGCTACTAAACTCCGTCGGCGCAGTTCAGCCAGTCAGATGCTACGTAAACTCATTCAGAAGAAACTGAGTATCTAAACGCGGCCATATTGCAAAATGGTGCCATATAGCTGTAACTCAGAACAATTCAGCACAGACACATGGGTTTTCCCCTATCCTTCTACAGCTCACTCAGCACACTCGAGGACCACTCCTAATCCCAACTTGCCTCATGAGAAAAGTATTTTTTTAGTTGTTACAAAGAATTTATTCCAAATAAGTTATTATGACAATAAGTTAAATCATCATAACAGTATGTTACAATACGTGACAACAGTGCAATGCGCTAGTGTATGTACAGTTATCAGACGTAGTCGTTAGACTATTTACAGGCGCTTGGGTTCCATTCCTACGTAGCCTTTTACTTGTTACAGTTGCATGAGATCAGGAAAAAAAGGAACAGTCTCACCCGTCAGGCCAATATGATAAAAATATATTACATTATAGTTTTATCTTTTAAATAATGCGTATGAAAATAAATTCTGTTATAGCCAGCACCACAATTCACTATACACGGCACATGTTATTCAGGGAATTCACTCCCTTTGAGGTCATGGTCAGAAGAGGGGCTCCGTGTCACGGGAACTCCACCTCTAAGAAAAGTCACCAGTTTTGGCAATAGGGTATTTTCTGAGAATTTGGCAGTATAGACTAATGAGTGGTATGCTCTTTAGGCATGAGACCTTACTCTATCATTCTCTGTAGCACCAATATATCTAGTCCATCACTAGATAAGAGACAACAGCATGCGAATAGATAGCACAGCTGCTCGAAAGTTTCATGCGTCGCTTGGTACTACAGGATAGTTTACTAGTAAGTTTAACTCGAGCCCAGCTGTGATCAGAGGCTCCGAGGGAATTAATTTCACTCATCATCTTTATCCGCTTGCGGTGTTAAGTCACAGGCTTTAAATAATTCCTCTGGTGTATAGCCTAACATATTCTTCAAATCGCATACGAATCTATAGACATATCTTTTGCCGGCTGTCTTGTGGATAATGTTCTTATCGTAATAATATCTCAGGCCTCTACTGAGTTTCTCATAGTTCATTTTAGGTTTGTTTTTGCGAATACCCCAGCGGCGAGCCACCTCATCAGGGTCTGTAAGCTTGAATTCCCACTCGGCTCCAGTCCATGCTATGAATCCCTGACAAGTTTTATCCGTTAGTAGCTCTAGTAGAAATTGCCATAGCTGTATCGGTCCTGAACCTTCAAAGTAAAGTGGAGTTGTTAGACCAAAGCTCTTACTGTCATTCTATATAATGAACTCGTCACTATAAGAATGGTTGATGGATAGACAGTATGATCCATACGGAGGCATGCGGTAATGGTAGCACAACGAACAATGACCCAGTGTGATTTGTGAAGGGCGTGGCACTCCAATAGAATGATTAAGCTTTGATAAGCCTCCCATCTTCTACCGGGACTCAACTTAATTGCGCGCAAAAATGCGGGCTGATCCAGTTTGTTTTTGCTTATAAACTCCCAAGCTGGGAAAAAAGCTTGAAATTTACTTATAAATGTTGAAAGCTCTCCAGCTCCAGCCAACAACGGTTCTGTTGTGGCAGTCATTACTCATCTGATATGCATTGGCACTGGGAAAGACCTACACAACGTCACAATGGTAAACTGTGATGGGCCATTAATCACTGGTGCCACTAAAACCAAATACACCACTTCACGCCCTGTGATGGCGTAGTTGACACTGGAAAGTTGACTTGCAAGATGCATTGAGGCCTAAATTTGAAGAACAGAGATATTTTTCCCTTTGAAGTCCTATAAACTGATTGACTGGTGTGATTTAGAGCAATAATCTTACTAAAGGAACCAGTTTTTGTCTCTTTAATCAATCTACGAAACAACTGCTTGATATTTTTTGGTTAAAATAAAACGTAAATTCAAAGCCAACCCCCACGAAAGTCGCACGGTCCGATACAAATTTGTTTCAGGATCTCGTAACTAAAGCATCGCTTGGGACAGGATGTAGGCTCGCTATGCGTCAGCACCTGAGGTTGCTAGTGACATCGTGATAAGATGATTCCTCAATGGTTGCGAAGGATCATCTTCATTTAAATCCTGTTAATCCCTGATAATACCCTGGGGTTTGTGCAGCAATCAAGCTATCATTATTCTACGCCCAGCTTTTAAATCACCAATCATTCTCGATGAAGCGGGATGAATGAATGATAGCTTCGAGTAGCCGATGAGATGGCAAATAGATCGATTTTGAACCTTGGACAGTTAGCCTAGTTGGCAATCGACCAAGTATGAGATTACCAGTTTATGAATGAGATACTTACTGGAATATCCGGGTAGGTTAGATCCGACCATGGCCGGTTTAGTGTCTAAACTCGCGCGACCTCCCATTATTGGATACATCGGTCCCATAGGCCAGCTTTCTCTTGGCATCCACTGACAGTCTGGTAGAGGAGCGCAGCCCGTGTTGTAAAATTTCTCAGGGTAAGTGGGTCGCGGCAGACTAGGATACTTTGGCACTACAAAACGCATTATCTCGGTTTACATAAATTGGAGACATTACCATTAGGTGAGCGCGGAGCTTATCCGTACTATGAGTAGGATTAGCTATTGATATTGGCGTATCAACGGTGTCACAACCGGCTGGATCTTTCACGGGCCATCAGTGATTGCTGGCGCGGGCCAAACCGACTTACACAGCTGGCCACACACGTCATTCGGCGGATCTCTACTAGGCTCTGATTGGTAAACAAGCACTCTCTCGGATGCGAATGCGACTCTGATTGTGTTGCAACACAGTCAGTGGCCTTCTGGTGTGAGTTTCATGCATTTGGAATCAGACCTGCTACAGTAGTGTGCAACCTTTAAAGGACTGAGATTGCCTTCTATCACTGTGGTTTTCATTTTAATTGATGGTATATGAGTCACGTCGGAGAAGCTCATAATTCATTAAAAAAAACTCCACATTTATCAGACGACAGAATTTGGATTTATGTCCACCCCGCAAATCAAATAACCAACAAAAAAGTGCACGTCAACTCGACTATTCCGGTATCATCAGGAAAGATTGGGGGTAAAGTCATTGTGGAAATTGGGCAGCTTGTCGTTAATTATCAAAAACCTTTGCGTAACTCAAAATCGGAACACTGCGAGGCATTGTCAGCTGTGTAGGCTGCCTAGGATAGACTGATTCGAAACATAAATTTATTGTACTCACTCATGTCCTGTTGAGGTGGTTTATATTTCTCTTCATTACAGTGAGCGTAGTACTCGGAGTTACTGTCATAGTACGGATTACTGATTGTGGGGCTGAGATGAGGATGAACAGCTGGAGGTGGAGTATAGGCCTCATCATATGACCCTGTGTGCCTCAGAGGAGCATGTCCATTCGCCATCGGGCCCATAGGAGTAACGTCTGCAGGACGGCCGCAAGGATACACTACAATATATCAAACCAATGTAATTCAATTCGACCTTGTCAAGGTGTTCTAGAATTTATATTAAAATCGCTAGTCATAGGCTCAATTTGATTAGAGCCTTTACAATCATGTAATAATTGGGGGTCAATCGTTCATATGAACCTGACAATTTATCACGTTTGCATATTTCTCTTTTGAACGTACCATCCATTGAGAAGGCTCTTCTTACTGCATTGGGTCGACTTTCAGATGTATGAATATGCTGTGGGGACATCCTATTCGGGTGCTGGGGACTAGAATATATCGCTAAAAATAACAAATAACTTTTATTACACTCAGACTCATTGACTGGATGTGAGAAGTCCCTCTAGACTAGGTAAGACTAAGAGTAAAACTAAGTAGACTGGTAAAAAGCGAAGTAGTTATGAGTAAATCCCGAACATAAGCTTAACAGGATGTGGCTGGGAATGGCGCCAATTCCCTGTACAACGCTAAGATTCTCATGATTCACCAATCATTCATATGCCTTTCTGTCACAACAAACCAATAAAGGTGGGAGCCTCGAGAGGCGTTATCGGGCGGATAATCCAAACGGAAAATTAATCTCAAATGTATTAGATTAAAAACTGGGAGTTGTGTTACCTTGCTTTTCTTCGTCAGCGGGGCTCATAGAACTAGTTGAGCTGACTTCGTTGAACTTTTGTTGGTTCATCATCATAGCTGCGGCAGCATTTCGTTGTGATTCTAATTCTGTAATAATTATAATGCAACTATAATTAAAAGGCTACTTTGGCTAAGAGTCAGTCGACATTCGTTGACTGGGGCCTGACTAACAGCTATAGCGCATTCACAGGCATAAGCGTGGAAGCCTGAATATGGCAAGAACTCATAAGGTAATAAAAATAATAGAGCTACAGAGTGCACACAGAATCAGTAGATTCGAATCTGTAGCTTAATAACCTGATACAGATTTATGGGCATATTCTTCATCACTTGATATAAAAACGTGTATCAATAGTATCTTGACAGACCAGTTGAAGACTAGCTGATGTAACCATAGTTACTTTTAACTATTAGTCTTGGATAGAGCTGTAACAAATTTCTGCCCTAATCATACGTTAGACTAGGTTTACAACAATACAGGTGTAGCCACCATCTGGGGTAGCCATGAAAAACCACTGCTCTCAAATTCGAGATGATAATCTTGGCCCAAATGATTGGTATTTTCTCGGCCATGCTCAGTTAGAAATTAGAGGGATAGCCAAACCAGGTGGCAAGGAGCGGGAATAGATTATTACGAGGGCGTCCCCACCTGCCCGTTAGTTACCCTGATCATACTGACCCTGTCGAAGCATCATGAGATGTTCCCATATTATATCACAAGCGTAGTTAGGCGGCGACAAATCACAGAAGGATTTTTTGCCCATTTTGAGTAGATCGTGGCCAGAGTACTGAGCGTAGGTCTCGATCATAACTTGACCCTCCATGTTGAATTCTCTTAGGACCCAGTCGAGCCATGCCCGCACATGATGGGGCTGCCAGAATTCGGGATCTAGAAGTAGTTATTGTACACATAAAATCACAAAAGATGTCTGACTGAGAAGGAGGCCACACCGCTGTCTGTTGCGTAACTTGTGATAATCAAGCGACGAGCCACAGAGCCTGAACTATGCACCGTCATATATCAACTTAATTCATGAAAAGATGATTGATAGTCTCTCGGCTCAAAGATTAAAAATGAGTCAAGCTAGAGTTAGTTAGTACCAGTTACAGTATCTGTGAGGTATTCCAGAAAGCAAGCCATAAAACCACATGCAGCATGTTTACTCATTATTACCATTAGTTTAAATACCACTGGTACTGAACCTAGTTTTAATTATGAATTTTAATAGGTTTAAGCCTGAAATCACATGGCTCTATTCCCTTTGGGGACTCCTGAGGATCCGGGTGGGCACCTGCAAAGAAGACATACAAACCTTGTGGGATTCCGTGTTGTTGAGTGAAGTTTATGAAAGAGCTACGGCTTGATCTCATGATGTGTAGAAAGGATTCTAACATCTTCTGGTCCGACAATGGTGTCAAGGGAAGTACCTGTCCACCACTTGTAACGCTAGAGTTATCTACAAAATGACATGTATATCAGGTGCTTGAATGTGGTGTCACAATTCTGACCAGCAATGTAGGGTAGTTCCATTGTGCAATGGTCCGTCTGACATGGGTGACAAGTGCTGTAAGATCCTGGCGTGGATATGAGGGGATTAATTGGTGATAGAGACATCTTAATGGAATAAGAACACTTGTGCAATGGCTCATCCCCATAAAACAGACCAGCCCATCCCTTCACACCAACAGCAGTGTAACTAAGCAGTCGTTTAACAGATGCAAAAATGCTTCAAGTGATTCACTATTAGCCTACACTCTTTAGCGAGGCTGCAATGATGGGGTGTCCTAAACGTCACCCAGTAATTCAGTCTAATCGACTCATGCAAATCTAATATTCTGCATGCACAAGCAGTTGCCTAGCTGATCCTGAATAACTTGTACAGTGCAGAGTGTATCGCATTAAACGGTGAAGGTTTCCATACCAGTATCTTGCTGTGTTTAAAGTTAATAGATTTTATTAACAGCTTAAAGTCAGGGTATGCCTGAGCATGTGGTGATATATAACCAACATGTACTTCACATGCGTTCACAACTGATATCCAGGCAAAACCAGCAGTGACCCGAGCAAGACAATAGCAAATACCATATCTCGCGACCCACGCAAACATTACATCGATGGTGTACTACTGTACAGTCCTTTCTACCGATATCCATAGGTAGCCAGAAGGCTGTCATGTGCAATATGCATTGCTAAAGTGATCGAGAAAGCCTGATTCACGACCCGACCTAGGAAGCCTCATACCTGCAGATTGAGAATTGTCCTCAATATAGTCATAGATATTCTCATTAATAGTGATGGTAATATTAGGAAGAGGCCTGGTGGATGTCGTCTGTGCGCCAGCCAAAGTCATGTCTAGATGAGATGCTAGTGACTAGCCAAACCATACGCTCCACTACCCAAGACGCTACTACACCAAGATCCTCAATACTTCTAACTAGACTATAAATGACCAGCCAATGAGAAGCGAGCTTGCCTTCACACCAACGAAGTTACCAGCTCACCAACTGCGCTCAGCCAAAAAGGATCTGATGAGGAATATAATCCATTACTTACATACAGAGATATGATGGATTATAAAAACGCCTGATCATTCCATGGGATACAGACCGGTGGAACTGAGAAGAGATAATTTCACTAGTAGATGATATTATCAGTCGCGCCTGAATAGTGCCTGAATAGTATAGCGTGGAGCCATGGCTTGGTATTTTTTGCATTGGAATACCCTTGATAAATAACGATTTGTTTGTTGAGGTAGCATTGATGGGCTAGGAATAGAGCAGAATGATAACATTGGTTGAACCATTGCACAAGACACTGCGCATTGGATAAATCTTAGCTCAATTTGCTGACAAAAACAGAACACAAACAAGCTAGATACCCTTACAATGCTGATGTATTGGAGATTTGTGGTTTGGCTGATAGGAAAGATCACACGGTGGGAGACTAGTAGTATTTCTGTATACATGTAAAATGCGTGCACAGCTATGAATGAAAATCTTAAGCAGAACTATAGAAAACGTTCTATACTTGTACTAATAGTAACAGAAAATGTGTTTTGTTTATGATGAGATCACATCGATTGTAATCTAGCGCAGGCCAAACCCTTGATGCACTTATTAAACTCAACCATTGAAAATTTTCCATCCTGTCATCATCAATTATCAATTCACAGATCAATGGGTCGGCAGCGAGAAGCCGCTGACCTGAGTCATGTGGTATTTTCTAGATGGAGACATGGATAATGTTTGAGTCAGCAGTCAGCGTGTAATTGGACAGGATGTTGCTTATCCTGGAATATTGAGATAAGAAAGAAACCGCATAAACAGGGTAAAACACCGATACAGTCAATCCCAAAGGAGAAACCAGGGATATCACACTGCACACTAACAAAGAAAGCGTGTGAAAGCTGGCCTCACTCTCATTGGCTGAATGGTATACTAGTAAATACATACTGAGTTTTGATTGGCTGTTTGTATTCATGAATGAAATCTTGAGGTCACCTGCGGCTTGCAGTTAGTGCATGAAAGGTGCGAGTAAAGAGTAAAGTAGCCGGAAGATAATGCATCCTGTGAGGGCCCACTTTACATTGATCTCTTACAGACTATTCCGACTGTATGAAATGAATTACTATTGAGATGAACACTTTTAAAGATAATAAGGTGCATGAGGAGAAAGCATTGTTAGAGGGTAGTATGCTAATGGCACCACTGGTGATAGTTTTTATATGGTAAAGCCCTATAATCATCTTACTCCGAGATACGAAATAAATAAAGCATTAGGATAATCAAATGATAGACTCTCTGACCTAAATAATGTCCGTAATGGAGATTTAACTGTGCAAATTATAAAGACGCCCATCAAAATATAAAAAGCTACTTGACATCAGGCTCTGGTGTTTTATTAGCCAATGTTACTCATTTGGAGTTTAATGAAACACATAGAGTCAGAGGAGACAGATACAGAGTCAGCATTTGGATTGTGTTGGCACTAATTGATAGTGGTAGATAATAAACTAATAATTGTTGATGTCTATGTACTGGATATGTCATGTACAGTTTCAGGCCTTTATGGTATTTTGATAAGTGATAACAGAACAGCGCATAGGCTAGATATGTTGTCGCTCTTTTAAAGGCCTTAGAAGTGTTATAGATGCTAATGAATAAATGGCAATCATATGCGCCGGATCGGAAACCTAGCCAGTCTTAAAGTCTAATACCTGAGTACAAACAAATTGGAATATAATTCATCCCAAAGGTATAGCAAGAGACCCCAAACGTAGGAGTAAGCGTTGTGCTAATCTATACACTTTTATTTCTGCAATCACCTACGTATTTTTATTTCTGACTCTTTCTGGAGCAATATGGTCGGCAAGCACCTGCTATTAACTGTCAGAGGTGTTACTAACTGTGTATCAACAAGACATATACTGAAAGGCACTTAGTTAGTCATTGGAACACGAAATCAATGGATTCACTCTTGATAGGCGTAAAAGTTAATACATGAAAGTAACTTGACCCAAACCTAGAAGGACGTTTAGTCAATGAAAGCCATTTATAACAAGGAGATCATGGCTGGCATGACTATCGGAGAATGAATGGGTAACAACATAATTGTTTGCTTTGAGAACTTGTTGAGAATTTGACATGTCTTCTATTTATGTAGAGATCCAATCTGCCTACTGGTCTTGAGCCCTCAAACGAATGATATTTAAAGCAAACCTCTAGATATGTAAAAACAGCTGATATAAAGACCTGATATATAGCTGTTTTAGTTGTCAATCTGTCATCGCTGGTATATATTCCAGGAGAACGGCTCTTTACAGCGCAATGATCTAATATCGCTTACGCATAACCTCATTTAGCTGCAGCGTCGAGTTTAAGCGGATCACTAGAGCGACAATTAATATTAATTTAATTGCTGAGGCACCATCATCATACACCCTGCAGTGTATTATTAGTGGCTCCCGGAACATTAAAAATAGTCAATGACATCTGATATATGCTGCTATTTGATTGGGTAAGAATTTATCATAATGAATACACCGTCTTTCTGGTCTTTTGTGATACGAACACCACAACGTATGGAATTATAAAATAATTCCTTGAATTTAATTGATAACCCGTAGATAGATATATTGAGTAAATATCGACTGCCATGGATATCAAATTATTATTTAACTGTTAGATTGGCTTATTTACGTAATATTCTAAAACAGAATGGAGACATTTAGACAGAATGGAGACATTTAGACAGAATGGAG
>Ga0224511_10004828_pt1 | contig 10358 bp, 4 predicted proteins | sample SF_May12_sed_USG_2_FD_169988 | JGI IMG/M metagenome (GOLD analysis project Ga0224511, IMG submission 169988) | Sediment microbial communities from San Francisco Bay, California, United States - SF_May12_sed_USGS_8_1 | ecosystem: Environmental > Aquatic > Marine > Sediment | place: USA... | reverse complement strand
TTCAGTTAGAAATATCTCGCTTAATGTGCATTTGTTGGCTTAAGTTTTTTTAATCGATACACTTACTTTTGTGTTTCCTACATAATTGTAATTAGTGAAAGAATCAGACAGCTTCCCTTTAAGTAAACACCATTAAACATGTTTATTACCAAGGCCGAATATGAAGGATTAACGGTTCCCTTGCCGAGAATTGCATTGTACACATTGTATCTTGATTTAATATGTTGTGTTTGTATTTATATGCCTTACAAACACGGTTCCATTGATTTATTTTTACATCATCACACAACATGGAGATAATAAAATATCCAGTTTTATTTGGAAAAAGTCTACAAAACAAGCCTGGGAGGTCACAAAATGCCTGCTGTAATTGTTATTAATTTTGTTTAACAAAATCCAAAATGTTTGACCGTTTATATAAGTATAAAAAATAAAGAGATAGCATTGTTACAGTTACGTACAACCTACACCATGATTAAGTAGCCCACATAATTTTAGACCTATGGGTCTATCAAAAAAGGACATAACCTTCAAAACATTGCAACAAAAATAAAACCTTTTGTCTTAACAGCGTATACCTATGGGTTATATATATCAAAAAGCTAGACAAATCTAAGCGTGGGAAATACTCCAAAAACATAAAATAAATAGGTACACCCGTTAGTATCACAGTTGGGGCGGTTATTGTGTTTATTTAACGACGCACTCGGGCATTCCCAATCGACATCGGGACATTCTGATTGTAAGTTTCTATTTTCTATTAGTGCAAGATACTGGAGCACCCACCACACATGACCAATCAGGTTCTTTAAATTGCCCAGTATATTGTACTGTATAACACACGGGAGCATTCTTCATGGGACGAATCAGTACATATCTCATTTTAGTAATTTTAATTTAGTGTATCACAGTTCTGTTTGCATGAACATTTTGCGAAGGGCAAATCTATTTTCAACGACATTAGTTTTGTTGGAATTGGCACAGCCCCTGTCAGTTGGCTGTAGATGTGTTTTCCTCAGGCACCCGGCAACTGGACTAATTGTTGCTGATTTGGTCGATTATTATTACCAAATCACTGCTCTTCAGGCTCTACATGCTGATCTCGAAAATTTTAAAACAAAACGCTATATCTTGCATATTAAAACACACAAGGTAGCTTAGCGTGTAAGTAAGTACATTTCCGTGTATTGTATGTATATGCGATAAACACGTAGCGGCAAGTTTAGGACACATGTTTCTGCTCTGTTTTTGTCTCTACATGCAGTGATTTTAGCGTTATTAAAGGGACAGTGACACAGGGGTCCCAACTCTGTAGTGTGTGCAGACTGATTTTGAGAGCTTTATAGCATACGGTTACCATTTGCTGTGTTTTTATGGTTCGGAATCATTTCTTAGAATTATAGATCGTGTTTCTGTGCTAATTTATGTCCATTTTATTTATCTGCCTCACTTTAGGACAATTTCATGGAGAGTCATTAACATGAAAAACAATTTTAAACCGAAAATAACGTTGACTGATTTGACTAGTTTTAAGTATTTAAGGCTTAGCCAAACACCAGCCATATCTATTGTTAGTTAATGCTCCTGCCCCTACCATGGTGGATTTAAAAAAAGAAATAAATTAATTAAATAGCAGTATTTCACAGGTAATCATTATCAATAGAATACTTCTTTAAATTTCACTGAAATCCCTCGTTGTCGTTAAAAATGTTAAACAAATACGCGCGTCCTCTGGATCTGGGAGGATTTCTCGGTTTATAAATATACAATTTTATACTGACATTTCTTTGAGTGAGAAACGTATCAATAATCTTAATTATATTTATATGTACTTGTTTGTATTTTTATCATTTGATGATATTTTAAAATCTTTAAACATGTGTGGGATAGGAGCTTCAAGAGGTTTAATATTTATAACATCTGCATGCACTTCAACAAATATAAACCTCGACAAGTAGGTTGTCACGTGCAGATCACAAACCGATCATGTAGAGAGACCACTATATTCATCAGTGGTGGATGAAGAGATCGCTGCGTCATCCTGTAGGGGCGTAGTGGGGTCATATTTTAAACAAACAAGGTTAGCTCCAATGATCGTTTTTTGCATCATGTAAGTGCTATTTTCTAGGTACATTTGTGAGCATTGGTCAAACAATTTCAGATGACTTGCTTGTTATTGTTCAGGATTAGGATGTTCCAAGCGGATGGACCTTTAGAAAGAAAGTGTTTTTGCGGGACTGTCAATCGAGTCACGTGTTATGGACAGTGGTTTTAAACAAAGCTGGATAGCTAAAAGGAAGATACTTAAGCCTTTGTGTGTTACCGAATAGTGAACTGTTGAAAAACTGTAAAACTATCAAAGGAGCTGAAGTACATGACGAGTGATTTCGGGCTTGCACTTGCAATTTTAACAAAAGAAAACCGTAAGTTAAACATGTATACTGTTTTAAGCACGGCGTATCGATAATACACTAACGGTTAACATTTATGATGGTGCATGATATGTCATCTTACTGTATAATTATATGCGACTCGCTTAACATGCTTTGCATGTTACATGTATGGTTTTTATGGGAAATCCGGTAATGGTGGTAATGATAGGTTTAACATATACATCATTTCACGTAATCATTTGTGTCATTTGCCCGGTCAGGCATCGGCCGATGTTATTATATGCAGACGCAGTTCGGCGCCCGTACGACGTGTGACCACGCAAGGAAAAACATGTTAATTATCGTCCGGTGTCCGGGCGTTTTTCAAATTCGCTGGTGATTTGCAAATCGCTGAAATTGTACGGCGGCAGTTATATTTGTGACCATAGCAATAGATATAATTAGCTGATTTCCCATATCGGTGATATATTCGAATAGTTTAAAGATACAAGGAATGCCATCGTAGCTTGCATTAAAATTAAAATGTTCGACATATAAATCATTTACGTTAAATTAATAAAGTGTATCTTTAAAATGTGTGCATTTTACCAACAACAGCAAAATAGCCTAAATGGAAAATGCGGCAGTTTTTCCTTTTTTCCGGATTATGGATATTGGGTTTATTTGGATGCCCCCAGCTCTTTGCTAAATGAAAAAAAAATGTTTTGACTTTATTGGAGAATGTATTACATGCTGTTTTGCCTTCACTAGAGGGGAAACGGTATTTGGTGTATAAAACAAAATTAACATCAAAAGAACAATGCAAAAATTAAAAATCATTGTTATGTCCATTTGATTGTCAAACAAACAACTAACAAAACCATTTGGGGGTTCATCGCACTTTTAGAAGGGAATTCCTTTGCGTTATTGTTTCGATAAGCTCGATAAGAAGACTTGACAAATGTTTATAAATCAATATATTAAGTTGTATTACGGGTATTTGGATTGCTGTACTCTGTTATCACTGGCCCGTTGACTTGTGCCTATTGAATGGATACTTAATGGCAGAAGACATCAAACAGCAAATTATTAAATTTCAGTCAAGCAGGTCAGAACAGTGTGTCGGCAGGTAGCTTTCTGTCAAGACAGTTTTACTGCGAAGTGATATAACACAGATGCTATATGTCATAATGATCATAGTTCAATGATCCAATTGAAATATATGTATACTAATTCCATGGCTCACCATTTTATCCAGCAGCATTACCTTGGCTCCCTTGATTCATTGTCTATGGTAACTCTTATAAATCCAGACAATAACGACTCCCAGATTCGTACTCATTAAAAGAATTTTACACTGGCGCGCCTTGAAATGTATATTGGTGCATGTTCTGCATAATATTTATGTAACATGGCTTGTTGAAATTCTAAAGCAGAAAAGCTTTTTACCGCAGTTATTCTTAATATACATTGTAAATATGCACTCAGGGGAGTAGATAACATTCTGACATTGGGGCGGCGAACCCTACGTCGGTAAATTAACGCTTATTTTGGGCACGACGGATACAGACCCACATGTTTTACACATGTATAATAGATAACAGTTACGTTTAAAAAAATACCCATTAGTTTTCGAACGGTATTTTCTCAATTACTTAGCATGATAACTAAGTAACAAAACAAACATAAATAAAACACATGGATACTTAAATACATGTTGTAACGTACAGAAAATTTTCAGCACATATACCGTAAAACGTCAACAAATGTCACGTCACTAGGCAAACGACGTTTATAAGGGTTCAGCCGTAACACTTTGCCGCAATAAACAAACTGTCCGAATAGTATAATCATTTTACGTGTTTCCGAGCAAAAATAAATGAAGAAATTGAGCATTTGGGGCATAAAATCATAGGTCCACGACCCCTCGACCCGCTAGTAATTGGTCACGCTAAAAGTAACTCAAATTGCAATTAATTGACTTCTACAATTCTCAAAGGCAGAGAAAAAAGATAAAAACAATGTACCACAGAGTTATTGCTTAAATTACAACGTTTCCTTTGCACCAGAAATGGACCCAATACAGTTTACCAGTTACCAGTTACAAAACAAAACCGATTCTTACCAATCACTGTAGACGAACAACAGGGATTAAACAATACCCTTGAAAGCCGGGTTATAATTGCTGCAATAAAGACACTGATCATTAGGGCAATCATTGCACAGAACAATAAAATAATCAACGGGGAATTGCCAGACTCTCAACCCGTGTTTATGACACATATTTCTGACTAATCCGTTGTGACCACGTCCGGACCGGCGGAGACGTTTACTGAACGTGCAAGGTAAAATTTGTGTGGGACGCCGAAATACCTGTCGTTTATGTATAACGACGACTAGCTAGCCAAATTATTGGCCGCCCCGTTATCTACGCCCCTGTGCACGTGGTAAATCTACAACTAGTATCCTTTATTTCATCTTGGGTCTCTAAGTTTCGCTTTACTTACAAATCGGATGTGAATTAACATCCCTGTACATGTATCTACAACTTGAACATCAGCTCGCATTGAGCGATAAAAGATTGTTATACAGGAAAACACTTTCTAGGGTTGAATGTACCACACTACAGACGCTTTCAACTACTTATAAAACGTTATTTTTTATATTTCAAAGCATGACACGTAAGGGCCAATTATGCCATAGTCATGCAAGTCAGTATTTTTGGTTTTATGTTTTCCTTTTCTTTTGTAGATCTTTCTTTTAAAGGCTGTTTAGTGGGTATTTACCGCGTATTTGTCTATCCTTAATTGTGAGTACAAAACAGAAAACATGCTGTATTGGCCTCAGCTCTTTGGGTCACTTAAATAAGATAAAACATTTTCAAACATAACTACCTGGACATCTTTAACATGAGGGTCTCTAAATTCCAGTTTTATCTTTTTTTAAACTAACCCATGTGTTTTAATAAAGCATAAAGTGGCCTTTGTTTTATAAACATTCTATCAATCAAAAGATGTTGCATCATCGAGCGTTAAGGAATTTGCTATGCAGCCAGACTGGAATGGAATCCCTTGGATTGCTTTAACTTCATTGGTCTTCTTGTCCTTGTCAGTTCTAGTGTATATTTACATGACATGTTCGTACAATTCATCATAATAATCTTTTTTAAAGAAGTGATTTCTGGTCAAATTAAGCAGTGTAGACTGTTTATGTGCATAATGAGTATGTACTTCAGCTTAAAAAGCTCAGACGATTCCATTTGTCTAATATAAATGCTGATGTTTTATAAAAATAGTTCAAAGTAAAATGTAATGTATATTATTATGTGCTAACATGCAATATAAATATAATCAAGTTTGTGCCAATTTAGAAAAAAAATGTGTCTTAAATAAATATGAAAGAAGTAAATGAAGATGTTCAACATGTGCACCTCCCGGGTGTGATTCCCATCCTATGTTAATGACTTCCTATATTTTCACATTTAGGATACTTTATAAGACAGTAACCATTTTTGGTTGTAATGTACAAGTACATTACAATCTATTTTAGGGGAAAATGCCTATGCTAAATGAAGAATGTCAGATATTGTTTTGGCCTACAAACAAACTGACAAAGTAGCCCATTTTAAATAAACTCATTTCATCACAACTCTGACTGTGTATGGCTAAAACAGTATTTATTATTTCAAGTAAGACAGGATTTTGTTTCCATTGTGATCGTCAAAATTTACAGAAACGAAGTTAAAATTCAGGAAAACGTGGTAAAAGCATACCTTCTTAAAGACGCTAGGTCTGTATCTTTTTACCCTTATAATTGGTCACAAATTTTGCAATATGTTAAGTATAACAAACAAATTAACTTTGCAAAAGAAACTACATAATTGTGTGACAAATAATGTGTTTTTTGGACAAAAAGTAAAAACACAACATCACCTAAACAAAAAAGCCAACATAAAACCCTTGCCGGAGCCGGGAATTGAACCCAGGACCTCTTGCACCACAGTCTGGAGCGTTACCTTTCGGCCACCGAGTCAGCTGAGAGTAACGATTGTAGTCAAGCTATTTAACTGTTCAGACGCAATGGGTCGAAACGTAAATAAACAAAACTGAATTTGCGGGCCACACATTTTAAACAAATTCATTTGTTCTGCAATATCTTTTCATGCATGGTTAACTATATTTGGCAGTTTCTCATATTTACGGGAGTAGGTTTCACTGCTTAAATATTATTAAAATGTAAGATGTAAACAATTCTGCCCTAAAAGATACAGGCATAGCATCTTTAACTTTCAAACAATAACACAAGACGTGAAACAAACGTGAATTGTCTTTAAAATAGTCAACAAGAACATATATTCCCGAGTATTTTTAAATAAATTATTTCTATGCATTAATACAACTTAAGCAGCTTGGATATGTTTACATGTAACTACTATCAAATATGTTTTTACACATGTTCGAGCATACAGTACATGGATTTTAAAGGACCAGACACGTTTACATACCATTACTTTGTTTTGCAATTCATTTTGCAATTGTAATTTATTGTGTATACTTAACATACTGCAACATTTGTGGCTGATTATAAGTGTATCAAAACATCTCATCTTTAATGTTATAGGAAGTCCTCAAACATCTGCACTGATTGCATTGCCATCGGCCGAGAGCATTGCAATGGTTGAAAATGCAATTGGTAGACTGAGGATAAAATAGGAGATATTGTTTTCATTTGGTCGATTTTCTTTTCATCTAAATTACGAAAATGTATCATTTTTCTTTCTTCCATGTTAAGTACTAGCAAAGAAATTACATTTAACACAGTGCTTCTCTTTAATATGTACAAAATATTTGAAGTTTCAGGTGGATATGCGTTATTAATATAAAGCTGATTTCTGGAGTTGTTTGAATTTTCTTTAATAAATACGACCGCCATTTCATGAAATAATGCGCTGTGGTCAGTTTTCAAAAATTACGTCCTAGCTTTATCAACTTCTAATGCAAAATAAGGGAATTGTAGGTAAAAATGTATACTCATTGTTTTATAAATATACAAGTATTGGGAAAATACTTCGAAAAGACTTTACATTGGAAGGAAACTGTTAAACATGAAATAATGACGTCATTTCTGAGATCTACTTTTGTCGGAATCATGTTATTTTGCCATTGATCTGTTTGAGTTCGGCTCACTCGAGCATGCGTAAGATATTGACACACTGACGACAACAAACTGACCACAATGTTTCGACCTTACCCCTTGCTTAAGCTAAAAGTAGTCCGCTTTCAAGCTCGCGCGTATGTGCTTCATGTACCGTATCTGGACCGTTTACGGTCGATATTATATTGTTAATGTAATGATTGCATCATTTGTAATCATTCACTTTAAAATAAGAGGTGTATTTTGGCTTTCAGGTCATATCTCGTACATCAATTTGTACTTATTTTTAGTGGTTCCATAGGAAAATGGGTAAGAAGTTCAGCAGAGTGTGCTGTGACAGTGACAGCGATACAACTACAATTGCAGAAGCATCATCTGTAGGTGAGTTGTCTGCCGCCGTCGTTTTTTTACATAAACACTGCTTACCTGAAAGGGTTAAGCGAACGCTTTTTTTAAGAGTACAATGTTCGTTTCACACGAAGTTACACAAACTGAAACGTAAAGACACTCTTAAGGTCAACTATGTACGTCGACAACTGACTAAATTAGTGTAAATACACTACTGAAACCTTTTTACGCCCCCTTTTTAATTTTGTCGATATCTTTAATTTACCAAAATGATCTGAATAATATGACAGAATACACAGTACTGTGTATTTGAAAGCATAATTGTTATTCTTTAAAACCATAAGCATATAAATGGTTGTGAAAACACTCGTTTTAGAACATTACCCTATTTTATTTTATTCACAAACTTTTGGTTGTTTTTTATGTGTAGAATAAAAAACATCAACATACTGCCCAAAATGTTTGTTTTAAACAAAAGTTAATGAATGTTTAACTTCAACAATAATCATGGTAAGGAGTGTTTTGTCGTATTTAAGTGCCATAACCTTACTTTCCGTGCAAAGCAATATTCCTAGTTGACTGTAATCTATTCATTGTTTTCTTTTTGGTACATTCGAAACATTTTGATGAATCTAAACTAGATATATAATATATGTTTTACCCACACAATGTCCGTTTGCTGATCCAAATGTGCTTTCTATCCAACCCCAGTATGCAAACTTATACCCGAAGTCTGATTAAGTGTGATATAGCCTTCAATTACGAATGTAGCCGGTAGTGTAGGTAGCCAGTGACGAACATTTGGTGTAAGTCCGCCTTTTATCGGTAAAATCGTACATTCTTGGTTCACGGTTTTTACAAAATGCGTTTGTGTTGTGTTATTTTTTCATTCTGTTTGACCTGCATATATTAAAATTGTTGCATAGTAGTTGTCAAAGATTCGTAGATACACTTTTCAGCTTAATTTCTGCTAAGTATGTCAAGCATTTTTGTCTAATCAACAAACACACAACAAGCTCAATCTACGAAACGGAATATTTAGTCGTAGTTGTTCCTAGCCTTTCTTAAGTAAACAATTCCAACATTTTTAAGCCTAATATCAAATGATTTTTACCACGGTCACCACTTCGTGCATAATATATACGTTTAACAACAGTTAGTACGTGATGCTATGGTCTATAACAGTTAAACAACCTCACGCCTTACTAGGGATAATGTGTCCCTGCCATTAAGCGCAATAGTCTTAAAAATTAAAAGGCATCATAGCATATAGGTTTATCTTCCTAAACACAAAAGTTTGTATGAACACACCATACGCGGCATTAATACAAAGAAGTTCACATAGATGTTCTTTGCGCGTTAAAGCCTACTTATTGAAGATCGATCCTTAAGAAGTATATTCTAGTGGTATTTCTCCTCTTACTTACATATCACTTATAAGGGTGACACCGCCCCCTTCCCCAATTGCGTACTGCCTTTTTGGCATCGCGTACTGCGAAGTGTTTAACAATAGTAATAACCATTCTTGATGTTTCCATTTACATAAAGAAGATAAAGTGAAAGTATGTCGCATGCACATGTACAATAATTCTCAAAAGCGTTAGCTTTGATGTGTTTGCTTGTTAGATTTCCTAGTTTTCGACCTCCCAATTTTAATGTTTAAGTTTATAAATGCTAAAATGACCCAACAAAAAGCGCGAGCAAAGCAATCGCGCGTAAAGTTTAGAGTTTTTTACTTTGTATGTCGCGTGTATTGTGTTTCTTAATGGACTGTGGACCTTTTTAAAGTAAATCTACCCCCCCCCCGAATACTGCGAACCAAAAGGTGGGGGTATCACTCTCACTTATTACGTGTTACTTGTGTCACCAAATTACAGTTGTCATGCATGTCTATTATTTTGTAACTTGATATAATTTACAAAATAGATGTCAAAAAGAAAACTTGCGAGGACATTGATACACAAAAGGAGCAAGGACACGTCGAAGTGCGATACCAAGCTGAAGTAATCAAGGAAGAAATGGATGCAAAAGCAGGTATTTATAGCGAGGAGTGTTTTACGATTTTAATGTTCATATAATTTAAAAAGACACGTATTTTAAGACTATCGTCATTGATATCAAAACCATATATTTCTTTGCAATCTCTGTCTTTACGTATTGTGTATATGTTAAAGTGGACATAAGTGTACAAAAGGAGCAAGTTCATGCCGACGTTCGATACCAGGCTGAAGTAATCAAGGAAGAAATGGATGCTAAAGCAGGTATTTATAGCGAAGAATGTTTTATTTCTTTTACTGTTAACCTAATTTTAAAAGACAAATGCATGTTAAGACTATCGTCTTTAATATCAAAACCATATAATTCTTATGCAAGCCATGCTTTTACGTATGATAAATGTGTTAAAGTGGACATAAGTGTACAAAAGGAGCAAGTTCATGCCGACGTTCGATACCAGGCTGAAGTAATGAAGGAAGAAATGGATGC
>Ga0224511_10004827_pt1 | contig 10359 bp, 11 predicted proteins | sample SF_May12_sed_USG_2_FD_169988 | JGI IMG/M metagenome (GOLD analysis project Ga0224511, IMG submission 169988) | Sediment microbial communities from San Francisco Bay, California, United States - SF_May12_sed_USGS_8_1 | ecosystem: Environmental > Aquatic > Marine > Sediment | place: USA... | reverse complement strand
CCGTTTGCGCTAAAATATCCATGTTTACATGAACAGTTACCTCCGATGTGATCACACGTGTCCACACAGTTTATATCACATTGCTCACACGTTTTGTTCCAGTATCCGTCTAAGCACTGAACACACTCACTTTCAGAGATACATGTTAGACAGTTTGATGTGCATGCATTAAGGCACGTCTTGCCGTAAAATCTGTCTTTGCAAGCGCACTCCCCGTTGCTTTGGTTGCACATCTCATCGCATCCAGTGTTGCATCTTTTGTCACACATATTCCCCCAATATCCGGATTTACACGTCGTACAATAACCGGTGTCCTGTTCACATCCATACACGCCACATGTATCATTGCAAGTATGTTGGCATTTCTCGCCCCAATATCCATCTGCACACGGTCCACAAGATCCATCAGAAACATTGCATGCATTTGATCGACAGCCTTCACTGCATTCTTCATCACAGACATTCCCCCAATACCCATCTTTACACTTGTCGCACGATCCATCAGAAACATTGCAGGCATTTGATCGACAGCCTTCACTGCATTCCTCATCACAGACGTTCCCCCAGTACCCATCTTTACATTGTCCACACGATCCATCAGAAACATTGCATTCTTTAGATGGACATCCCTGACCACACTTCAAATCGCACCTATCTCCCCAATACCCGTCAAGACACGGTGAACAATAACCAGTCCAACGCTCACATGTACCAGTCCAACAACCTTCTCCACATCTAAGATGACAACCCAGAGTCCAGTAACCGTCAATACAACCACCCTCGTCACAACTGATCCAGGAAAGACGATCACACTTATCGGCACAACACTTGCAGTCCTCACAAACTTCATTACAAAGGCCTGAAACATGAACATGAAACAATCCTTAACCTTGATGAGCAAAGCCTATAGATAAAGCAATTATATGTCTTGATTAAAAATCAATGACACATCATAATCAGCGATCATATTGCTTTTTGTGGTAAAGTTGGAAATATTTTTAGGGACAAGTCGCCTTAATATAAATAGAAGATACATGTACTACAAAATCGTTTAATATGGGTATCTTTTATATAGAGAGATTACGGTGATCTTTAACAGCGACATCTTTACCTGTACTAGAGAAAGTGATCCAAAATATACAGAATACGTATTTTAATGAGTTAAAAGTTAAACATTTCATTTAATTTTTTTACGCACAAAACAATTGCATAACACGAAATTCCTAAACATTTATTTTTCGAGAAATATACGATGTAGTCAAGAATAATGAAAGAATGCTGTCATCAGCCCAAGGACATTAAAGTAGTATTGTCAGAAATTACTGCATAAACCACTAACGTACATTCAGTTTCAGAAGTACAGTAGAATGATTCAAAACCTCAGTATGAGTCCGTTTAGTACAATGATCTATTTATTTTCCTAATATAATGATACTCAACGAGGAAAAATAAACGGAATTTTGTTTAAACATATATGACACTTGTACAACATAAAATGCATCCACTCCTTAATAAACTGATGACACGTTTGTGAATTGTACAATATTTCTAACACTTCAACTTAAATATCCTTATCTCGTGGTCCATTGACTGAGCCATTGTTTTACTGTCCTGGATAAATTTCTCATTATTTTTTTATTGAGAAGCTAAAACTTCATTGCTTTTTGTGTGCACTTAAAATGTAAAAGAAAAATGCAGCAAATATACTTATATAAATATGTATTGTGGATATATGTGTTCACTTTTACCAGTATCCCTTTTACAGGTATGCGTAAATTTCGACAGAGAAATACATGTATGTAAAGACAAATTAAAACCTTTTAAAATGTTGACTGTAAAAGCATTCTTTGCTATTTTTACCGATTTCAGATACCAGTGCTAAGTTGATTATTGTTTGTTTGTTGTTACGTTGAAGCCAGCACTATTTCATGTATGTCATATGAAGACTGTCTGTCTACCATGCCAGATTTACGGTGTTCATCAGAAAATGTTTTATCTTTAAACGATGAAAGGATAATAGGCGATAACACTGTCTCGTTCGAATCTGTAATATTGTGTGTATATGAGCCTAAAAATAAAAAATACCGATGGCTTGATAAAAAAATATTGAAATTTAAATTATTTAAAATTTAACTTGTAAATGACACAAAATTAGAAAATACATTTATCATGTTTTCTAATCATGATTTATTATTGTTACTAATCATGATCTATTATTGATCCTAATCATGATCTATTATTGCTTTAAGATGTGTTATTGCTCTAATCAAACTCTGTTTTGTTTCATTATCGTAATGAATGATGATGACTAATCGTGAATTATGATTTATTATTGTTTTATAGTCAGGTTTTCCATAATAGGATTTACTTTTTAAATCATGTTGCAGGCTTTTGTAGAAATGCTTGTGAAGACTGCAAGTGCTGTGTCGGTAAGTGTGAACAAGGGTCCGGGCCAAGGTGCGACAGTAGTGGTTGTATTGACGGTTACTGGACTCTGCGTTGTAATATCGGATGTGGAGCAGGCTGTTGGGCTGCCAAATGTGAACAGTGGAGTGGACACTGTTCCCCGTGCCTTGACGGATTTTGGGGATTTGGATGCGATTTGGAGTGTGGGCAGGGATGCCCGTTAAATGTTTGTAATAAACAATCTGGATTATGTGGACCATGTAAAGTTGGGTATTGGGGAGAAAATTGTGATAAGAAGTGTGGTCAGGGGTGTCCGTCGAATGAATGTATTGTGTCTAATGGATCGTGTGGAGCGTGTGAAGTTGGGTATTGGGGGAAACTTTGTGATAAAACGTGTGGAAATGGATGTCCGTCAAATAGCTGTAATATGTCTGATGGATCATGTGGACCGTGTGAAGTTGGATTTTGGGGTAATTCGTGTGAACAAAGTTGCAATGACAGCTGTGCTGTATGTGAAAAGAACACTGGTCAATGTACAAATTGTAAAGTTGGATACTGGGGCAACAAGTGCGATGTAAAATGCAACCCTTGGTGCCATGAGACGTGTAACAGAACAAACGGTGAATGTACATGTAAAGACAGATTTTTCGGGGAGAGGTGTTCTGGCATTTGTATGCCACATTGTCACACGTGTACCTCTGAAAGTGAATGCGTGCGATGTATGGACGGGTACTGAAATAAATCGTGTGAGAAATGTGACAGTAACTGTGTGGACAATTGTAGTCAAAGTACAGGCCACTGTACATGTCAAGAGGGATATTTTAGTACAAACGGAGATAAAGGTGGATGCACATCCTGTCCCGAAGCGTGTCTCGGCGGCCTCTGCCACCCACAGACAGGTCTCTGTCAGACTGCACGTGAGTCGTTTGATTTCTTTGTAACAGTATTAGTGTGTATCAAAAAAGACTTGATTTTGTCGAATAAAAAGTTTATTAAATAGATAAAATATATGTTTGTTACTTAGGACGAGCCTAGTATAACATTGTTTCAGCGGTAACTGTAAGGAAATCCTCATTGTACGTTACCGCCGGTGGCTCCGTCGGAGGTTTTCTGCTCATAGCCGTCTTAGTTGTCGGCTTTGTCTTGGTGCAGAAACGCAGGTACATATGTCTTTCGTAGCACAAACTTAGTATTTCAAAGAAATGGTCATGACTTGTTCAAGGCAGATATTTTTCTTAAAGGCGCATTAGTGTTCAGAATCACCAACATTAATATAAAAATAGTCTTCATTTTTATCTTAACAACAACAACTTATGATTTAAACGAAAGTAGACAGTCAATAGTAATGTTACTATAAACTGTTTTTAATGGAACACTATTTTTGTTATATTAAATTTGGTGATTCTGAACACTCAAGCGCCTTTAATGCTTATCTCCTTTATTATGTCCATCCATATAAAAGCAAATATCTATCAGTATCGTGTAACACTAACTCTTTTATTTAATATGTGTGAGGTGAAGTTATTTATGAGTGTAATTGTTTATTTACTGTAGGCATACAAACTCCAGCGCAGTAGCACCAGTTACCATTGGGCTCCAGGAAAACGTAGTAATTAACGACGGAACCTCTGATCAAGAAGGTACGAATGTGTGCATATAGTATAATTAATAGTGTTTTTAATAGTTGCATTTATTATTGTCAAATTTAAAATAGCTTACACTGCATCACGTGTTAAAATTTACTGTGCATTCCTCTAATATAATTGAGCTTCAAAGCATAGACTCTTTTATACATTTTTACATTTCCCGATGTTCTCAAAAGACAGGAAATATATTTATCCGACTTATCTGTAACTGACAATAAAAAAACATTACGATTGTTTTTGTATCTATATTGGTTTAGGGGCAGCGAGCATACAACAACTAACAACCACACGAGCTGGTACCAACGTGCACGAGGTCACTTCCCTATCCACACCAGAAACCCATTACTACCAAGACCTCTTGGGGAGGTCTTCCCATGAAGAAGGCAAACCTTTATTCAATCTTGGCTGACTTGATCATTTCTATGGTTATTACACTTATGTTTCACTATTGATACAAATTTATCTGAGATTTCTAGAAAACAAATTGTAGTTTCTGTAGACATAGTCAACGCTTAGGTTACCATGACAAAATGGCCCACACATTTAAACAAACACAGGCGAAACCGCTAGCATACACAGATCAAGTATGGTAGAACTAAATGGGTTCTACAAGCATACACAGATAAAGTAAGTTAGTACTAAATGGGTTCTACAAGCATACACAGATCAAGTATGGTAGTACTAAATGGGTTCTACAAGCATACACAGATCAAGTATGTTAGTACTAAATGGGTTCTACAAGCATACACAGATCAAGTATGTTAGTACTAAATGGGTTCTACAAGCATACACAGATCAAGTATGGTAGTACTAAATGGGTTCTACAAGCATACACAGATCAAGTATGTTAGTACTAAATGGGTTATACAAGCATACACAGATAAAGTATGTTAGTACTAAATGGGTTCTACAAGCATACACAGATCAAGTATGTTAGTACTAAATGGGTTCTACAACTTTTGGCGTGTCCATAATAAAATAAATGTGCACATGTAATAATACCAAGTTCAATTCAATTCAATTTTTTATTTCCCTGTATGTAGAGGATATTGAAATGCCATTTATATACAACAATTATAAATAATCAATAAACAAAATGCATGCCAATGTATCAACGTATTTATACATGCTAGGAAATGGAGTTATGCCTCCATATACATTCTGACAGGTCCAGATACAAGGTAGCTACACTCTAGTGAGTGTTAGCCAATGAATACTTTTACACAGTTCACTATAAACAAGAAAGCAATTCTAAACATGTGGAACATGTGGTCGGTGTTAGCGTCAAATATGGGCTCTATGTGCGCCAATAAAAGTTTTAGTGTAAAAGGAACACTGTCGAGCGCTAGTACAGAATGTTTCTCATCTGGAAGCATAATGTCAGTAAGCTGTTCCAGGAAGTGTGTGCGAATGGTGGACGTCACAGAACACTCAGATAATAGCTTTAATAAACCTAAGCATAATAAAAAATATTGTGGTAAGGCATTTAGATAACGTTTGATACGTGTTGACTTGCATGGTCAGGTATATACGATATGTAGCATTAAGTTATCATTGTTTTATACAGGTCCATTACGCTTATACTGATTACCGCTTAGTAAAGTTTTCTCTACAAAATATTTCATTACACATCAGTATATACATCAAATAACTGAAAAATCAATTGTTTACAGATAGGTACGTCGCTTTACATCTCGACATTCGTGACACACCCGGGGCAACGGAAGGGACAGAATCCGAATACGTCAATCAGATATAATGTACAACAGAGGGGCTTCAAGACCTGTCCCCGATGTTTCCGAATTTCCCCGAATCTAAGGAGTCCGATCAACGTAGAACGTCAAATTGCTATTCTGTTCGTAAAAACGCTAATCAGCAATTTAAGGGATCTGATTCATTTCGGAATATCAACTATATACACTGATAGTCCCATTTGGAGTTTCAAAAACAACCAGTCATTTTGATATTACATATTAACATATTTGAAAGGTATATTCTTAGTATATTTAGAGTTCTGCTCGACCGCGTAAAAGTTAATGTTTTGGCTAATTAATGACTAATTACAAATTGTTGTTATGTTTCATGACAAGAAAACGGTACTTTTCATTTGTAAGTTGTAACATTCAGTAGGTTTAATAATATATCATGTGCACCCCTGTTTTAACATTCGCGTATCTCGCAATATTAAAATCATTATATATACATGTATCTATTATGCTATATGGAGCTTTACATAAACATCAAACTATTTTTAACTAATGTATAGCCTTAAAAATAACATTTCATAGTCACTTAATAAACCTTCTCTTGTATCTCACTTGATGTTAAATTTGCATAGCTACGTATCTGCTTTGAAAATGGTGACCTAAGCCAGGAGCCAATCCTCTGTTATTACGTCATGCTTTCATGACATGTCCGCATGTCAGAGGTAAACTTACGATAGGTCTTCCAAACATAAAACGACTAAAAGAGTAAGGCCGCTATTCCACGTCTATGTATCAGACTACGAATAAAAATCGAACATGTTGAACAACGTTGGGGTTATTCCTGTCATCCGTATAAGTATCGCATCCGTAAACAGCGTCCGGCAAAAATGGTTCAGTGAGCCATGCGGACGACAAACGGACATCATTTGGCAAAATCAGGAGATACATAGATATTTACTGGAGGAATTTCTTCACTATTACCTAACTGTTTTTACATCCTCATTCAAGTCAGAATTATCTACATTATTGGGGAAGTTATTTTGTGTATAACTGGTGAAATCTCAATTATTTTATGTTAATAAAACAAATCCATTGTCAGTATCTAATACATAGCACCCTTGCAATGGTGCACATATTTTAGATAAGAAAGTTGACTGATACCAATAATGTGGGTAAAAAAGAGGTAATATTACTCTATACATGATAATTTTATTATGTTGACAGGTCTAAATAGGAAGATACGTTTAACTGATACTGATACGTGCAATAGGGCAGCCGCAGTCATATCTTGTGGACCGCATTCTGATACGGATCCTGATCCAGATACTGAAACGTGGAATAGCGTCTTTTGACTGAGTTATACAAATGCGTGTCGAAATGTTATCCTACAAATCCCGCTTAACCACATCACCATGGCGTACCACATACGTCCACGCTTTTATATTGCCGTTCTTCTGGTTTATAAACATGATATACATTTATGGAGAGACTTGTTCTACTTAATCAGAGCATCTTGCTTTACATTTATCTTCACATTGTCGCGGCTGACAATGATTCCGATAGAATGTTATTTCAGGTCAAGTTGGTGTTATCAAAGTTACGAAACATTCGATAAAAAGTGGGTTCAACTTTCGGTCAAGCGAACAAGAACTGCAAATATTTTGTTCCATTTGTGTTACATTTGTTCTCGTTTTAAACCTTAACTAAACTAGTAAAATGTCATTTTAATAGTTTAGTGTTATTGACATACTAGTAGTATTTGACTACGTTTGTCTTTGATGTTAAAAACACATTATTATAAATCCTTGACGAATGTTTTTACAAGAAAATGGGTATAACAAAATACCATAAAGGTGCATATATTATACACACTGTAATGCCATGTAATTCACTTTAAGCATTACAAAGAACGAATTTAAAACACATAAAACGAATCAAGAAAGATGTGAAACTAAGACTCCGTCGACACAAAATAATAACTCATTTAACAGTCACATGTTGTCTACAAATACATGCTATTCGTCAGCTCTTTAAATGGTTAAATTAAGCCTTCTTTAATTTGCATTGTCCGAGATAACATCTAATTACGATTTTTGCATTGCTTATGCTTTATTTGAGTTTTTCATTTATTACACAATGTCCTCAAAAAATCGCCCATGTAAATTATACGGCACAATGGTCGGTAGGTCGGCTTTGTTGACCAGTGTCATATTCCTGGCGTCAATAATCGCTAGGTACGACTTCTCTCTTGTGCCATCAATAACGGGCACCATTATGTACCCGGCGTCCTCCGGGCCGTGCCCTGGAAGAGGTACAAACCACGGCTCCACGGGGTAGTGGCCCTCCATGGCCCAGAAGGCATCTTGGCTGGCGTTACCACACATGTTCTTTTTGGCGATGGCGATGCTGCCAAGACTTTTGTTGGTGTATTTAAGAACGACACCGTACGCGTAGCAGTATTCAGTGTACCTGTACTCTTCGTTGATGACCGGCATATCAATGTTAATTGAAAATGGGGCACGCTCGCTAATATATAGTGGTTCTCTTGTGATAACAGATGTCGACATGTCGATTACATAACGCACTAATCTGGCATGTGCGTCAAAATTGTTTCTCTTTTGGGGGTCCAACAAAATATCCATCTGAAGGTTGCTCACAAAATCAGGATTGGGGTAGGAAGAGACGTCAACTATAATGTTCTTGTCATCCAGCTCATAGGCATTTACATGATGCATAGTAAACATGTTGTCTGTCTCGAGAACAGTCAGTTCTCCCGTCTTTAAATGAATAACATACACTTGTGTTGCTTCTCTTTGATTCCAGTCCAAACTTAAGAACGGTTCGGCACTTTTTACCATTTTCAAAGTGTTGACATAGAACGGGCTTGCAAACAAAATGGCGTAATTGTGTGTAGCAGAAAAAGAATGCATATATGGAACTTTATCAACTTCCCAACTGCAGACTACTTCACGTTTGTCCAGTGAAATGATTCTTATTAAAGAAATGGTACTTTTGATCCAGGGAATTAGACTTACGCTTGATAAAAAGGTGAGCTGACTTTTGGTGCCGCTTTCTGGTAAGGGGTGAGCCGAAGAGAGCATGTTGAGGAAGGCAAATTGATCTTTGGAACCTTTCCTGTGTGGAACCTCTGCTGTTACAGATCTTTTTGTCTCCAATGTCAAAGGGTCAAACTCATAGACTTTCCAGAAGTCATTCAAGAGAACAAAACGCCCGTCATTCACGCTGTCACCAGTAAAGCTGTAAATGTTAACATTCATGTTGTCGATGCCTCGTGTAAGTGCCTCTAGCTTTTGTGCCTCGTTGAAGGGCGGAATAACTCCCTCGAACATCAGGTAGGGCGAGATGGTTTGTCGGGAACAGGAGTCCGTGTAGAAATCCGACTGGATCATTCTGTAAACAAACGCCAAAACGGAATTTATAACCAATTTAAACCATGTCTAAAAGATTTTCCCTTGTCCATCACATTGCTGTACGATAATTATGCTACACAGTTATTGTTCGGGTATTAGTAACCTTTCTACTATATCGGAAATGCGGGATGTCCAATGGTAAGGCGTTCGAACATCTGCGGGAGCGACAAATGTTTGATTGGTGATCGACAATGCATTTACTTTTTTGTAGAATGTTGTGTTTTAAATACTAGTATTAGGCTTGCAAAATATGATGTTCGTATTCGTGTAATAATGAGCACCAAAACTATTAAATCATCACCATTATATATTACTTTTTTATTCAAAATGGTTCAGTCCAAAGCTGATGTGAGACATTTTCAACGACAAATTATATACGTGTTAAAGATTTCACAGTAAAGTAATGTAAGGATTGCCTCGTGGAAAATGCAGCACTGCCATTGCCGTAGAACTTCCAACTGCTTAGTTTCCCGAAGGCGTCAAAAGCGTGCTGGAACCGCTTTGTCCCAAGCTCGTAGCGACCCAGGCCATTTCGTACCTAAATCACAGGAATGCGGCAAAGATCTTAGAAAGCATTCAGGTATGAACTTAAGGTAAAACAACAAAACAGTTCATGACTTTCGATTTCGTAAGTTAAATTAACTAAACAATGCTTGAGGATCAAATGGGGGGGTATAAATGATAATGTAAATACATTGTAATGTTCAATTAATTTTACAAATATCATAAACAGTTTATTACATTGGTTTTATTTCGCAACATAATGCTCTGTAAATTTTACGAGAAAATATTTGTAAAATTCATAGTCCATCTTTGTACAAATGTGGTTTTATTTAAAGTCACTGTCTGTAACAGAAAGTTGCACAATTCCGTTGGAAGATACATCACTGTGTGTTTTGGTATTAAAAGGGACTTCGGGGTTTCCAAGCGGTCACCAACACCAGACCTCGCTATAAATAGTGCACCCACTGAAATGTTACCATATTTAAGCCTTAAAGCAGCTGACCTCCACAATATACTAGAAAATCATTAGTCACAAATATCTAAAAATATCTCTTCAAATATAAATAATAGTTGTTAGAAATCAAAATAACGGTTAAAACCTACGTGTTTTCACTTTTTTGCTTTGAAAACAATTGACAATTCGCTTTTCTGCCAGCATCGGGATAT
>Ga0224511_10004826_pt1 | contig 10360 bp, 10 predicted proteins | sample SF_May12_sed_USG_2_FD_169988 | JGI IMG/M metagenome (GOLD analysis project Ga0224511, IMG submission 169988) | Sediment microbial communities from San Francisco Bay, California, United States - SF_May12_sed_USGS_8_1 | ecosystem: Environmental > Aquatic > Marine > Sediment | place: USA... | reverse complement strand
GTATTTTTGCAATATGATTCGGTATTATGTTATCATTTCATACTTTTTGAGAATTAAATGCTACTTGATATTAAAATATTTAATAAATAGCTGATAAATAGCTGATAAAAAGATCAGACAATGCCCCCTTAAAAATATATTATGTTTCTTCTGTTTACAACATTTTTGTACCGCAAGACAGTAAATTATTTTTTAAAGTTTGAATGCCATTATGGTTGCTTTTAGATGATGTACGCAATGCGGACAAACAGTTTCAGATGCAGGGTTCACGGTTTGTTCTTCATAGCAGGATTACATTGTGGGGAAGCCAATGGATTTAACACTTTCGATTTTCACACTAAATACATCAATTTAAAGTTTTCAAATAAGATAAATTTAATAATTAAACCAACAAATTAACAAACGAATGCGTTGCAAATCGTTTAAGTTGCATTGTTAAGGTAATGACATTTACGAAATGGATTGTAAAATGTTCCGCCCAACCACTGTCATCATCTTACATGGACTCGGCGTGCTTCACAATGTGTACAAAATACATTGTGAAGACAGTTTCCAGTTTTAAACGGAATTCTAAAAGAAATGTAACTATCCCCTTTATAAAAATGTTCATTTGTAGAAAGGTTATATTTCTATATACAAAGTACATGTCGATACTTCAGTTTGGAAAAGGCTAGTGTGTCCAGGTGTGAGTATTTACATTTCCAAACAACATATATGTACGTGTAGAGGTTGGCAGTGTGGTGGGAGTTGTGTTCGAAATAACAGTTTGTCCTTTATATCCATTATTTTCTTTATATTTTTATTACGTACAAAGCAAAGAGAAACGAAAAATGACATTCTATTTTTGTAATAAAACTGCACCATGAAAACACACATAATTGTCGAATCATCGCACGTGCCATAACGTTATGTGGCAGGCAGAACTCCCAGCATGGCAATATACTGCAGTAAAGCACAACTTACACCTTAGAAAGTTTTTTTTTTTGTAAATGTAAATAAAATTATGGAAACTTGCACGGTAAATGTATAGATTTGGATCACAGTTTACCCACGCCCGTACCTAGCTTAATTAACTGTTCCCCGTCCTGAAAAACTACAAGTTTAGGCTCCGTTCTATTTTTGGTAAGGTTATATAAGGGTATATTATAAAGCATGTACTCGTATATGTTGCAATAAGGATGCCTTAAATGTTCAGATGGTCCACTTAAGATCAATATATAATCAGTATGTCAGAAATAGAGATGCATGTATATAATAAAAGAGAAATTTTGGAATATATTTATTACATCATAGGTTTGAAAATGTTCTTCAATAAAAGATTTCATTAAAATTAATACCAATTATCTTGGTTTAACCCTAGTACAGATGTGTCTATAAAAGTTTGATTTACAGAATAATATCATGAGTTTGTATGTTATACAGAGATATGTCGTTATTTATATGGTACGCCAATTAGTATGTTGCAATAAAACACTACTAAAAGGTAGGTAAACGTGCACTAACTCGGACGACAGTTTCCATCACGGTACACTCGAGGTTTGACACGGGGACTGAATGGTGACAGTTTATGTGAAAACTGTTTTAGGGCATTGTACGACTGTTGTATACACAAATAAACAACATTTTCATAAAAAATAGATAAATAAATAAAAGTTTACTAGCGCAGTGTTGTTTTGTTTAAAGTGAGATTCGGTATCTCTCTACGCCACTGTCCGCTTCTTTTTTTACTTGACTCTTGTGAGATTTATAACAATTTATACTTTTAAAAACAATACACCTAGATACATAAGCGCATCAAGAATAGTTAACTAGGATTCTAAATTATGTTAATTAATTAACCCAGAACATCCGTCGAACTCTAAGAACATTTGACAATAAAAACCTAATGCTGTTAAATGCGGAAACAATTTGAAGTCTACGTTAAGCCAATTAGACGCGGTTGTGTAATTTGTAAACAGAACCTTATTGTTTTTTGCAAACATAATTATACGACTAAGCTTGTTAGAATGTGAACATTTGTGTTTTAAATTATATATACAATAAATATTCTTTTAAATATAAAGTATGGCTTTTTGTAATTACATGATAAGGTCACTCAAAATGTTACCGTACTATTTATCTGGGAGTAAAACACAAACTGAATGACAGTGTGATCACGCGTTCTTCATTGTCGATATTTAATTTCCGCACTTTTTCTATACATTTTTATTGATCATTTCACACGACGCTTTTAGTGACGCAAAAGAAAAAGCGTTTTCTCTATAACGCAAAGTGGAAACGCAACTGATTCTCCAGTGGTTTTTTGAAATACTCGAATAATCAAACACCGTCATGTTTATAAAAATTGGCTTATATGGTCACATACGGTTACCAAAATTCACATGATGCTATAGTCACGTCCTTAGGCAAGTTGCAAATGTGTATAATAAAATCTCCTTGTGTGTCTAAGATTACAGTTCCAAGGATATATCACTGGTAAAAGGATTGTGAATATTAAGAAAAGGGTGACCCTGCGTCATGTAAATTGTGAACACAAAATAGTTTTTAGGTCGAACTCGCTACCCAAACATTTGGAAAAGCGGCTTGATTTTCTTGGAGATGATGACAAAACGAGCGGCACATTTGGGATAAAATAATAATGGCTGTGGACAGATTACGCAGATCTATCTAACCGTTTTTAAACTGCGCATCATACCATTTGAAACCTTATAAATTAAGTTTCAAGGTTTATTACTAACTATCTACTCACATAGCGCGGAACAGCTATCCGAAACACACAACATCCAGGTACGCGGTTTGCACGCCTCGCACATCCAACACGCCGCGTTAGAAACGCCGAAACGTTAACGTACAACGTTTGGTGCCTAACGTCACGCCTCACTTACGTTAAGACGTTACGGTGATGTATTGTACATCTATCATTGTCAGTGATGGAAATGATTTAGATAAAGCGCGGTAACAAACATTCACCTAACTACTGAAAGTCCGTTATTAGTTATTCTGCATAAATAGATGTTGTAAGACGTTAATATCATTTTTGTTGTTTTTAAGTCAGTGTTTGTCCACGTTGTGATATATAATTAAGTTGATTTATGAGCTTAAATGCATACAGTTTATTTTATTAATTCGAGAAAAGTTGTGTTGAGCGGACAACGCTCGCTTTCAAAAGAACTAATGCAAACGACTAACGCGTTACCATGTTGAGTTCTAGATTCCTCAACTTCTGTAAAGGTTGTTATCGCCGACATTGCTACCATCGTGAAGAAATTATGCCTTGGCATCTAATTGTTTTTAGACTGCACGGTTTTATTGCAAATGCAAAAGTGGTTGCAACGCTGCACTGTACTAAAACTGATTTAGTGTGCGACAACTTAAAGTGCATTCTTACCAAAACAAGTGTTCTGAATTAAAAAAAGGGCAGTTCTAATTACTTATTCGTCAGAAACGACATTTTCCCCGTTGCTCTGATCTATTACTGGGCCTGGGCAATACATTACAAGGTGTCCCATTAGAAAGAAGATAACAGATACTGGTTTTGATATAACACAAATATGGTAATTTACTCGATCACAAACTGGTCTGTGTTTCAAATCCTGGAAGATAATGGATTCGTGAAAGGCGAATCCATCACACGAGATTTCTCGCCAAGAACAATCCACCGTGTGTTTGCTTGTACATGGGATGTACCAAGAAAACCAAGCTATTGTATGGGACAGTCGTTTTCTTTAGAGGTACATTGGTACGTGACTGTTAAGGGTATTTACTACTGCACTTCACAACGTGAATAGTGTAAACCCGTTTAAAACAAAATATGTGTTTGGTTTGATTTATTCAAGAATGCTCTAGTCATACATTACACTTATTGTAAAATGTCGGGAAAATCACACAATAAATGAGATTGCATGGTCAACATAAAAATTAAATAAATTACATTTTCAATCGTATATGTACAAGCATTGTCATAGGTTAACAGTAATGTTACATTAAATAAGAGCTATTTCTGTGTCAAAAGGTACATTTCGGGGGATTTGTTACAGTAACATTAGTGTGAAAGTATTTATCATGAAACATGTGCACACATTGAATGTAATGGCATAATGTAAACGGACTTTGCGAGAATACATATCAATTGATTATTTTTTTTAATTGTGCTAAAATCGAAATTCTGGTGCAATTGAAATTTCGTTCAAGAACATAGAAAAACTAAATTAAGGCGAGTCTGTACCTTCCTCGGTAAAGAGCCGGAAAAAACATGTTCTCCGATTTTATTTAAACTTGGCATACATTGTACTAGTACCTTTATAAAGATATTCTGTTTGTTTTTAGTAACCATGGCGACGTTGCTTTTACCTCCACGTCACCGACGTCACAAGGAGTCCCAGCCACCCACGTTCTTATCATTTATTTCTCCGCTCAGAATGTCAAAATAATGCGTACATTGATAAGAGCGTACTTTTTCTATATAATAAATATGTCTTTTGAACTTCCATTTTTTCTTTTCGTCGTTTAAAGGCATTTCTCACACTAACACAGATCGATTGTCATATTCTTGTTGAATTTTTTAAATAGTAAACAAAAACAAAAATACTTATCCTACCACCCTAGAATTCATTGCAACCAGGTCGGTAATATGTGAGCTGTCGAACATAATTATGTGTTAATTCGCTTCATTAAACCACTATTTAGTAACAAGAAGTAGATAGTTTAAGGTTTATTCTTAACAAACATATCAAAACATGCATATGTTAATTGTAAATAACACAGAGCATTTATGTCGTCCTGACATACCAAATGCCAATCCAAAAAGGATTGTATAAATCACATTAAGAAATGCTCAAACATTTATCGCATAAAATGAATATCACATATCACAAATAAATTAACACATGTTTTAAATATAATGGACGGACCAGAAGAAGTGTGTAGAAAACATTGGACTTCAATGCAGCCAGATAGCTTTAGAATGTTTAATGTATATCAACAGGTGTATGGTGTGTGGACCTATCACATTGAGAGTGTCCAATGTTGACTACAGCCAGGGATGTCAGAGGCGTTCAACACTTGGCCTGCAGCCTCCGTGGTCCCAGGTTGTCCCCGAACCCCTGCACGGGCAGGCCGATGGAGCCTGCAGCCTCCGTGGTCCCAGGTTGTCCCCGAACCCCTCCACGGGCAGGCCGATGGAGCCGGGAGTCTGTAACACACGTGATACACATGAGACATAGGGGATGAGCTGGTACTGGGGAGCTCAAGCAGTGCTTGGTGGCATGTACAGTTATCTGTGCTTTGAAAAACAACAATAGAACCTGTAGTGTTAAAAAGTATTTACTGAGTAATCATAAGACATTATTTTATGTATAATGAACTGCAGACCGTTTCTTTGTTAACATCAGAGGAAAAAATATTTCCATTATTAAAAACTAACAGTAAATGCTACATAAATGAAATTCAAAACAGAAATAATTTAATAAAGTTAAAAGCTTTCTGAAATACATTGAACTGTAAGAAGATTTAAAGTGATCAATATGACAAGGTATGGAGTAAAGAAGCCAAGCTCCATTTTTACACATGCAATAACCTACAAGAGCATAGCTAGCTTATAGATCTACAAGTTATAAACAGGTTTTAAAAGCAACTAAATGGCCAGGTTAAAAATTAGATTTTATTACATATGAAATAGAAATAAGTTTATAGCATACAATAAAGCTGAAATCAGGTGATCAGTAATAATATAATTATGTTATAAGAGAATATATATTGGTCATTGTAGAAAACACAGAATTACCAAAACCTATCTATAGTATAAGTTTGATTTTCTTACACCTTTGAATATTGAGAACAGTTTGTACAGTGTGACTTATTTATTATAATCTAAAGGTAAGACATAACTAAATTTAGTGTATGAAAAAGGTTGTAGAACCATGTGTTATTCAGCATGCAATGAAGTAAAAGATAAGAATAGATCTAACAAGAAACTAAACAATGATCAAACATTGCAAGACAGAGTTATAACTTACGCCAACACCTAGCAACAAGCTTTATTACAGAAAGGGAACATAAACATCAGGATATTTGCTCTCACAGAGAAATGAAAAATAACAATAGCTGCATTAAATGTGACAAGGACAACATTATTTCTGCACTATTTCTGTGAAAGCCATACAAACAATGCAACCAAATTTTAAACTCAATTTATATTGAGCAAACAATATTCTCTTGTCTCAATGACGTAAAATATACAAACAATCTGTTACTGAAAAATTTATTTTTGTATACAATTTTAGACATGTTCTATTTTTATCAAAAACAATCATTTAAAACCACAATATTTTCAGTCCAAATGGTAGCAAGCACATGGAAACTGCTGTCATTGCCACAATGTTACCACCCTGGCCTCGTGCAACAACAAACTACACAACCAGAAAACCAGGCTACGGTTCACCATAGTTTACCATTGGTTCTCTCCATCTAGGGCAGGGGAAGCTAGAAAACAAGAATACCAAGTCAGTGATACATGTATATGATTCATTAATCAAGGTTGTAAATATAAAATAAAATGACATTAATCAAAAGATGTCAAGGTACACAATGGCTTTAAGATATTGTCGTTGTTTTTTTGTCAGTAAAAAAATGCTATTTGTCATTAACACACATTCTATGTTTATATTGCCATATGTTGATTAAAATAACAATAGAGTAGATCTCTACCTCATTTCAGATAAAAGTTAACAACACTCAGACACACAGTACAATAATGCTATACTTGTTTCTAGTTTTCAGCAAACTGTCCACATGTAGTTTAACAATTTTAATACAAAATTCACCTCAACAGTACAGGAGCTTCACAAAAAACATTATAATGATTAAATAGTTAATAGTATGGCTGCTTGGTGCCTGATTTGAGCTAGAATGTGTTACTTAGAAAACTATCGTTTAGCAACTGTGCCTTTTTTGAAGCAAAACAAAAGACCATAGGAAAATAAAAAAGCAAATTATTGAGGTTTCTAAAAGAATACAAAATGGCATCAACACAATGTTGATATTCTGCAAATTCTGACTACATTTCATATGACAAAAAGGAAAATAATCATCATTATCTTAAAAATGAAAATCTGGCGCCAAGCACATTTAAACAATACATTGTATATGTCTACCAACACCATACATTTTCTCTGTACACAGTTATATATTTCTGTCCAGTTCTAGATACTTGGACACTCTTGGGTGTTACACTATCTATAGTACAGCACAAACATGCCGGTTAGGAGGCTACAGTCAACCAGATTTTATCACCTGTATGTATATACATGTTAGGAGGCTACAGTCAACCAGATTTTATCACCTGTATGTATATCAATGTTAGTCTTTAGTTATGACACAATGAAAACTGAACATAAACAAACTTTAAAAGAAAACATTATAATTAATATATCCATAAAACCTTATTTTATTTACAAGTTTACTGTAGTAAAATGTATCAAAAATCTGGTTTAAAACAAAACAGATTTTGAAATGAAATATAAAACAATCAGTTGACAGTTATACATAAGCCAACAATTCTGTACCAGAAACTTAGAAAACCTTTACAAAGCAGTTGGTGGTTAGCCTTTCTGATAAAAGACCTCTAATATTGTTGTTTATGAAATGTTTGATAAAGGTTCGTCTTGCAAAAACACACCACATTTTATTCAATGATAATGTCACTACTGAATAAGGACAAAAAGACTGCTCAAAATTAATGATGTCCTGGCAAAAACGTGGGGATGTACAACTAGTTTACAAAACAAAATATAAACAAAGACAAGTGTTGTGTATATGCTACTAGTTTCAGGTAAATATATTGACATTGAAATAGCCCAAATATCAGATTATGATTATCATTGTTCAACAACATCTCAACATGATCACTTCACGTTCTTTTGTACTCATGTTGAAACTATTAATTGCTTATCATTTGTTTCAATTTGAATGTTAACAGGCTTGTAAATATAAATGGAGATATTTTGTCAAGATATTTTAATTTTGCCGATACAACAACAGTACTCTTAATTCAATCCAACCCAAACAGTGCTATCTACATCAAGTTGTTCTACCCTTTTTTCTGTTTCACACTTTTTTGTATGATGATAACCATGACAACCATGCATGGAAAACAACCATAGCTAATTACCAAAGCACAAAGCCATGGTAAAGTTAATTCCCATGGCAAATACAGTGGTTAATATAACAGCTACATGTATTTATAATGACATTTACCATGGGACATTTCCATGCAATTACCATGATGTTACCACCCATGGCAGTAAACCATGCTAACATGCGGGAGCATACAAGCAAAGCTCTAGACAATACATGCACGTTACCTGGTACTGAGGAAAAGGAATCTTTTCAAACTTCTGCAGGTGTAGAAAAGTCATTTACATATATTTAAATTTACTATAGCCCTAAACATACAATAGTTATCAGTGACAAAGTTAATGACAAATGAGAATTGAAGAGTGACAATTCAATTGTTTTAATGAAGACTTAAATAATAGTCAATGTAAATCAGATAATAAAACAACTATAATTAATGTTTGAAAATTACTTGAAAGGAAACTGGATGAATTCAGTTTGGCTTAATATTGTGTACTTTAATTCTGCCTGTAACAGCTTTTTACATGTAGATTCTTGTAATTTCAAGGTCTAATAAAAAAACTGATTGTTTCAGCTTTTGAGTTTTTACTAAAATTATGTATCATTTCCAAGAATAGTTATTATAACTTGCAACTGAGTAATATATATTTCGATTTTGACTGATGAGAGCCAACAGAATGCAGCCAGTATTCCCTGTCAGATTGCCCCTTGAGCTACCCACCACGGGCTTCCTCTTCTCGGCGTTGATGCGGGCGACCTCCTTGAGCTGCTCGATGTGGCCGATCTCGTCCTTCAGGGCCGCCCAGCGCTCCTGCATCCGCGCCTTGCGGTACGACTGGCTCGCCAACCTAGAACAGACAGGTCCTTCATAACACAGCCAAAACAACGTGGCAATAAAAACATGAATCTTTATCATGAATCTTTAAATATTGTATCAATGTTTAGATGCATAAATGGTATTCATGGCCCATTAAAACAAGGCAACAAGATTGTCTTATTACCTTGTTTAAAAATGGTATGAGGGGTATTTCTTTAACTCCTGGCAATTTCATTTTCCACTTGACTACACAGAGCACCATGTGTTACAATTGAAATAAATGAAAAACATATATGATAAAGTGCAAAAACAGCCAACTGGACCTCATGCACCTACCTGTTGGAGAGGATGGCCTGTGCGCGCCTGTCAATGGTGAGCCTGGCGGGTGGGGCCTGGGTGGGGCGGGTGGACCAGCAGCCGTCCAGGCTGGGGAAGGACCGCAGCTGGTACACGAACACCAGCCCCTCTACCGCGGCCCCGGCCTCCAGCACCAGGTCAACCTCAGCCTCACCCAACACCTTCTGGGAACCTGCAGGTATTAACACAACGCTTGAAATGACGTCTGATGATCCAACAAATGCTGGAAGGAATAAAAATGTGCGCATAGCCAGCAATATGCAAATGATTCAGTTTTCTCATTGGCCCATATGAAAATTGTGCATTATGTTGTTACACGTATTCCCAGCTTCTGTGGGACCAAACATCACTCTATACGCTCTGAAAGACTGTTTGACGATACGTCAATCATCATCATTTAGGAATGGGTATGTGATAAGTACATCCCACAATGGCTCTCTCATTCTGGTTACCTACAGCAACATGGCTAGTATTGATAATGTTAGTCTGAATTAAACCTCTAGACTTAAAAGATTAAGCTTGGATTTTGTCTTGGTTATTACAAGTTTTTCTCTGTTTATCATCTCTCTCTCAGAGGAATGCCTAAGCAAACATGGTACTTATTAATCATAGTGTTAATACTCGAGGAATATTTTACAGTCACCATAAAATAATTCAAAGACAGGGGTTGCTTATGGTGGCAAGTTGATTGTCTACATTTTGTAGTAAATAAAATAACTGGCCACACAAAAGAAAAATACAACTGAATTATAACTTTTGTTCTACAATGGAGAGGTCATCCTAAACACTGGTCCTGCATCAAAAACTGTCATCAAGGTTGTGGAGAAGCATTCCTCAAATAATAATGAATGTCTCTTGCAAGGAAGTTCCTTTGAAGAGAAACAAAAACCTGTCAATGAGATATAAAACGATCAAACAAAGGATATAAATTTTGGATATTATATAGCTTACTTTGAACAAGTTGACATTTTAAATGATGCTTTAATGTGGTGAAAAAATGACATTATTTTCTTGCTTCTTATTGAGTTGTTGAAGATTTTTACATGTTTTTAT
>Ga0224511_10004825_pt1 | contig 10360 bp, 6 predicted proteins | sample SF_May12_sed_USG_2_FD_169988 | JGI IMG/M metagenome (GOLD analysis project Ga0224511, IMG submission 169988) | Sediment microbial communities from San Francisco Bay, California, United States - SF_May12_sed_USGS_8_1 | ecosystem: Environmental > Aquatic > Marine > Sediment | place: USA... | reverse complement strand
AAGATCAAAGAAAATATACCGCATTGGGAGGAGCTTGAAAAATTGTGGAACGGTGCATGAAGTATAAAGCATGGCACAAAACTAGTTGCTTAATCAGTAAAAAAGGGTTCCAAATTGATGAGTGCCTTGTTTTGTCTAATAAAATTTAGCACTGATATATATTATGTCTATTTCAAGTGCGGAGTTAGATGTAGAATTAGAATCGAATATTTTGTTTCAACCAAGGAGTCAGATTAAATGGTTATATTGGAATGAGAACAAAAACTAGGGCAGTGGGTCAAAGTGCATCATAGGTAAGGCAAATTCCTCAGGATGGTGCATTTGAACAGAACTGTGTATAAATCACATGAATGAGTTCGCCGTGAAAGTGTTTAAATGGGAAATATGTTATGCATATCAACCTACCCCTTTTACTTAGTGGCAGAGCAGTGTTTTGAATATCAATTATGTTATTCTGGTAGTAGTTACTTCAATTTAAATGTATCAAGATTATTGTTTAGGATGCTCTTAATATACTAGGGACAACCCTTACACTCGTTTGCCCATAATGAACGACGCAACTGTAACTGACTAGACAGAGTAAAATATTGGCCAAAAACGACATCAAATCCACACACGTGTGCAGATGTTTTATTTAGATCGTTTGTATTCTGTCTTTTCAACATTTTTAAGTTTCTTATTGAATGACTTACTGATCATATCGTGTCGAAGTGTGCAGTTCCTATATAAAACTGATGAAAGGGAAAGCCCTCAGAAAGCATAGCCTGCACGAGAAAACAGCAGCCTCGGTTTTATTGAAGCTTAAGGGCAACAATACAGTATTGTTTCGTGTATAAGTGAGCATATCTTGTTGTTATATCTGTTGATATCATTTTGTCATGATGCCCTTAAAGTTGACATGTCTACATTGTTTGCAACATTTTTTTCTTTAAAAATCTCTTTAATTTATTTTGCCATATTTCTACTACACACTACATGCAGGTTATGCGTCCAGATGACTGTCCATATTTCTCCGATTAATTTCAATGAGTAACAATGTTGTGTCGGATCCTGCATCTTTTATTATCATAAAAAGCAATGACAGAAGACACCGTGGCAATTGCATGCAATAAGCATTTTTTGCAAAGGGCATATAATTGAGACCATTCGTGGTCGTCAGCATTTTAGTATCTCAATTATTTGCTCAGAAACTAGTCTTAATAGATTATAGATCATCCCAATGTAATCGTGAGTTGATTATCACGTTAGTGTATTTTGTGGTATCGTTCGTAAGATTTTAAATGCGATTTGTGGGAGCGGTTAAACTTTCACATTCAATTTGGTAAAACTATTTATTTGTTCTCACGTATCCCGTTGACAGATCACGGACGTAATTGTGTTTATCTGGTTCCAAAATGCGGACATTACTTCTTTAAATGTTCCCGAGGTTACAGTACATCTGGATAAGGGGAACATTACGTCCAGAAGTGACAGTTCAGATTTCACAGACCTATCTCATTTCTAATATCAGAACGATCCAGATGCATATTAGTTTGTGTTCTTAACGACTGAAACTATTACCGTTACAATTACTTCAAAATCAAGTTCAAGGCACACCAATAATTGTTGGTATGGATCTAATGACGGTTAAAAATAAGCAATATGTTAAAAAAATCACCACTAAGTGTGTAATCTACTGTTGGACTTATTGCCGGTGTAATGTGTTAAACATTTGAAAATATAGTTCCGCTAATGCGCTGGGGGGGTCTGTGGTGTGGCACCATTCATTACTATTGATGAACAGTTTCATAAACCGGAGACTGCTGTTTTCTCGTGCAGGCTATGCTTCCTGTGGGCTTTCCCTTTCACCAGTTTAATCCATATTAAAAGAAAACGATCTTTACATTGTAACTGCAATTTGAGTTCACGGTTTTGGTCCCTTTGGATCCTGCAAATGGTAGAAACATGGTCAAGTGTTTAAGCTGTTTAACTCTATCAGAATATAACTTACTTTCAAAACTAAACATGTGCACTTAAAATATGTGAGCTTATCTCAAAACCCATGTTTTATATTATATCTACTTGTACAATGTTCATGTAAGTTTGTGGCATGACCTTGCCTCAGTTATAAGTATATTTAGTTTGAAGTTTACAAATAAACCCCTACTGGTTTATTTATTTATTTATTTATTTATTTATTTATTTATTTATTTATTTCGATTGGTAAGGGTAACATATCACAATTCATCCAATTTCTTTTTTAAATAAAAAAACATAAGACAATTTACAACAAGTTATAAGTTAGCTTTGTTAGCCATTATATCCTTGTTCATAAAACTCAACTGAATAAGCAATATTAACTATTTTGTAATTAAAATAAAGTTTATATTCTAGTTATCATTTCCCAATGTTTAATCACCGCTCTCATTTTACAACAAACGTCTGTTCTGCCGGTTTTTAAAGATATTACTTAATGATAGGTCTATGGTTAGCAAGCAGTTTCCGTTATTCATGATATAAATATATACATACCAAGTCACATTAAACAAATGTCATATGGACATTCTTTCCTCTAGATAGAGTAAGCTGTCTGCACTTTAGACGGAGTTTGCATAATATTTATTGCTTTTATTAGTACGTTGCGATAACAGCGTTAACTCAAACCAACTATTATTTCAGATGTCAGCCCTTAGAGAAAAAAAGCACGAGCACTAAAGCAACACATATACTAATTATAAGCATTTTCCCTTAATGACTAAAGTTATCTGATTGAATATACCCTTATAATTGTTGACATTTTTGCACTAACGGAAGCAAAGTTGTTGTTGTTGTGTTCTTGTGTTTTGCTTTTTTAGTTTTGACTTTTATATGGATCCATTAGATCGTCTTTATTGTTTGACGATTATAGGTATAGTTCGTTTTGAAAAACGATGTCGAGCCAATCGTTTTACGTTCGTCTCTCAGTCCCAAAATGGCAACTAAAATGGCATTCATTATAAACAGAGACCATTATATCAATGATATATCACGGATTTAATTGTGTTTTATCTTGTTCCAAGGGTCGAGCGTGTACTTATTTAAGGGTTCCCGAGATAACACTCCGTCTGTATAAGGGAGAAATTACGTCCAATAAAGTGACAGTTTAGATTGTACAGGCCTGATCGCATTTCCAATAACAATGGGTTCCAGATTCATGGGCTACTTGTGATGTCAAATAAAATCCAAGACCAAATAAATATTAATCTGAGTTAAGGGGAAGTCCCCAGGCAGCATAGCCTGCAAGGGAAGAAATAAAAGCGTTGGTTTAATAAAAATTGTTCTAGCCTGTTAATCAATTTGTATAAACGATACTACGTCCCTGGCACCCCTCTCTTAGCTCGATCATTAAACTGCTGAATTTCGAGAGTCAAACTGTAGAACCTCACTGGCAGCGATAAACATTACTCGCTATGGTTGATACTATACTTTGCGCTTAGTCTGGTTTAGTTGTCCTTCATTGATGACCAATGTGATGAATCCGCAAGTCGCTTAAAAAGTCAATAGGAAAATATTTGTGAAAAAAGGAACGCTGTGCTGAAACTAAACTGATGAAAGGGAAAGCCCCAAGGAAGCATAGCCTGCATGGAAAGACTGGCAACCGTTATATAGCATTAATATGTTATGAAATCGGTGTTATATAATGGTATGGTAACTACATGAATAATGAGCATCCGTCCTTATTGGCATGTACATGTATTGTCTTCAACCACATATACGTTTCTATGTGGAAATTAAAGTGATTTTATAGAGGACATTTGTCTCGCACATTTCTTAAAATAGTCTTGACGTAATAAACTATGAATGTTATGTTGTAAACGTTTGTTTCAGCAGACACACTGTGAAGACTTACATTTATTTCCTTATGTTTCCAAGAAATTATCATGGTTGATATACAATAATATGTATATATAAATTATATTATTATATGTTAATAAAATTGTGTCATCCACTTATGTATGTCACTTATACATCGACAATATCGTTTGATACATGTACAGTGGGTAATTCTACAGGACTTTAAAATCTCACTGTGTTCTTTTATTGTAATATTTTTCAAAGTTTCTATGTTGTTGTTATTTTTGTGTAAACTCAGACCAATCTTTATGTGTATATTAGGCACGTCCAAACTCGTTATTTCAATATCAGCAAGGCAGTTGTGATGGTTTAATTTAGGCAGGGGGTCTCATTTTCACGTGTCCCTATGACGATTTATGATTTTTATCAAATATTTTAATGAAATTGGGCTAACATACTTAATTGCGATTTATAATATAAATTATCAATGCCTAGCGATTCTTCAAGCCGAACAAATATTACAATATTTATTTATTGTAGTAGTGTCTTGGAATTGTAAAAATATCCCTCGAATTTTTGTTATAACCACAACGACAACACAAAATAGAAATTATTAGAAAGTTATAAAGCGCAAACATACTTTTGATACTAATCATATATATGACCAGCCATTTAACAAACATTTTGACTGGGATTAATTTCTGATATTATTTGCATACGTTCACACCAAGATAGCAAAGTTCGAAAATTGTTCGCGTATATTGTCATTACCGAACGATGTCTACTTGGTTTAATTAAGTACTGTACAAGTTTTAGTATACTTGTTATATTGCATTTATGTACACAATGATAAACACTTTTTTCTGACACGGTGAGTGTGCGTCTGTCCGTGCGATCGACCTTGCGTCATTGATTCCGGATCTGGCTTAATCGGCCAATAATTGTACTAAGGATAATTGGATTTCCAACAATTAGTTTTAAAAAAAACTGATGAAAGGGAAAGCCTTTAGGAAGCATAGCCTGCACGAGAAAACAGCAGCCTCGGTTTTATTGAAGCCGTTCATCAGTAGTTATGAATGATGCCGCACCACTGACGCCCCCTAGCATATAAGCGGAACTCCATTTTCAATGTAAACAATATACATGTACACTCCATGATCCCTGAGGACCAGAAAAATATGACTACACAATGATGTACATTGTAGTACGGGGCGACTTTTTACAGCCGCCATACAGGCACTAAACACTTAATTGTTAGCTATAAGATTAGGATTATGCCTAGAGGTCAAAGGTCAGTATAAATCCAAAATGTGTTTGTTTGAGCCATAACTTTGTAATGAGTAGTTGCATTTTCGAATAATTCTGCCAAAAGATTAACATTGAGGAAGATTGTTTCGCGCACTTAAACCGGAATTTTATATTTAAGATCATACTTAAAGTCAACGTCCAAAGAAAGTCCAAAGTGTACCTATTGGACCATAACTGTGTTTTGAGATCTCATTAAAAAAAATAAGATGATAGGATATGAGAATTGTTTTGTTTGTTGTTTCTATCAAATATGCTAAAAATGTATGCATGCTTAAATTTCACTGTTGCTTTTATAAAACTATGTTTAGAAAAGTATGTGTATGTAGTTAATTAGAAGGCCATATTGTAAATAAGTTTATTATTCTTGCTGTAATAACTTAATATGCAACCTTCAGAAAATAAAGTGTTTATCATTATTATTATTATTATTATTATTACTATTATTATTGTTATTATTATTATTATTATTTTTATTATTATTATTATTATTATTATTATTATTATTATTATTATTATTATTATTATTATTACTTTGCATGCCTTAATATCAAATAGTTTGGCTAAAGTATTTATATTGATGCAATGCTATGTAAAAATGTTCCTATTTAAACTATTTCTTTAGAATAAGGTTAACAATCAAGCACAGAGTGGTATTACAGCAACGTTTTGTCTTTACCGTAACACACTAGTATATGTTCTTCTACTTAAATATTCAATAGTTAATTGTTTAAATGTCAATAATAAGTAAAATCTTAACAAACATTTAACCTAAAATTGTGTTCACAGAAAGTAAATGTAGTGAGTAAAATGAAAGTTCTATGCATAGAATTCTCATCAAACTATATAGAAAGTTTAATGTTTAAAAACGTGAAAGCTTAAAATAATAACAAAGGTCAACTAAATACTAAACATAATGTTTTTTCACGTTAAAAAGAAACAACAGCGTTATCCTAATTGGAAACTCAATAATTTCTATATTTGAAGTTTTAGCGCTAGTAAGTTCACCTTGACGTGATCCTTTTTCTACGCGCGTAGCAAAACGCAAATAAGCATTTGTGCGCGGACATATGCCTAAACATGTTGCCATGTGTATATACTTTACAAAAATATAGACAAAATGAAATTCATGTTGGTTGCCGATCAAATAAAATAATTCGATCGAGTTTGGCAATTCCTGTAGAAATACCGTTACCGTGTATGCAAATATCTGAAATCGGTCAATTAAAGGTTGTGGCTACAGTTTCTTTTTACGAGTATAAAATGAGTGTACCACAGCCTAAATGCGTCTAAAACCCGGCACCCGGAACGCTTTTTTTCGATGAGATCCGTTCCAGGGTTCTAACATTTGGTACTTTTTACCAAATTAATAAAAGAAAAATGGTAGGAAAGTCTTATTTTGTTCTGTAAAATTTAATTTAATTACAAATGGTGTACACTATAAATCTTTAAGTCTTGTTGTGTATGCGTAATTACCCCACCCCACCCCCATCAACACTTTGAAATTGCCATTTTGAACAAATAAGGAGAAAAGCATAATTAACTTTTGAGACAAACATTTGCGCATCAACAACAGTTTCAGTGAGTTGTAGTTGCCTTCTAAACATACAAAACAGTTGGTTGATACGTTTCTATCATTTTAGTGTTTTGTCTGTAAAACACAAATAGTCAATGTTAAGTATCTCGCTAATGCTGCCAAAAGTATTTGACGACATACCAATGCCCCTAACTAGTACAATAATAAAGCATATGTGTTACATTGTTACACTTTTGTGCGAGACAGAAATGTAAATGACAATTATAAATTACAACTCATTGGTAACGAAAACGTTTTTTTCTCTCAAATAGGCACTTGAGTTACAACTGCAAATATTGCAAGCAGAAGTAATCGACAATTTTTGTCTATAAGAAACGAATAGTCATAGTACGTGTAAATTGTTTAAGCGGCAAACTTACATTTTCTAACAAGACAAGACACAGTGATAACACATAAAAGTAAAAACAAGAGCTCCCGGAAACCGAGCCGTCAGTAATTACTGGTACCTCGTCACCGCAAATTACCCTAACAACTCGTCCGACAATAGATCGTATCATTTTGTCTGATGTACAGGTTCGGTATAACTATTCTTAGACCTTTGTCGTGTAAGTGCCCGTTTCCGATACTAGTATTAGCTTCTATCGAATGATTTCAGCTGCTCCGAATTTAGGATAATGCCTACACATGTTTTATTAGTTTACGTTTCTTAAATTTAATGCAAATAAAACGTACCAATTTTTATTGCCTTAGATCTACTTTGCTTGTAAAAGAATGATACAGATACGCGAAATCATATTCGTTGAGAGAATGCCGCGGAGTCATACGTTAGAAGAAAACATCGATTATAAAGCTTAAAGGTCAATTCTAGGGCACACCACAAACCTTCTAGAGAGGATGGTCTTGACCGGGATCTATATTGTGCCGCTACTCACGATAACGCACGCTTCTGAAACTAAACAATCTCACAAAAGTGTACATGTTCAAGTTCAATCAAACTTTTCGATTTGACATTGTATCCAAGACCAAGTAGAGAATACCTATAGATGTGATCAGTCGGCTGGCTAAATGCTTTTGCTCACAGTACACCTGTTCCGGCGCACCCAATGTTGATGTTGATGACGTATTCAAAGACCATTTGTCAGCCGTGGTCACATGCATCCTTGACAATTTAAGATTGCGCTCAAATGTCACTGTGCTGCTTCCTGTGCGATATCTCTACTTCTCGTGCATGTATACTCTTGGATATGCTACGTCTGGTACATGTCTGAAGAAATAGAATAATCATCAAAGAAGAAAATAAGCAGACGGACACTCCGAAATTTTTTATATATTACACTCTCTTTCGCTGTTTTTGAAGCTCTATTATATTGTGTTGCCAGAACGATGTCAACGTACAATTCCGGTCTCCATTAGCAAACAACATGGGAGGATTCAGATACAGCTTGATTGTAATATGTCTGGATTCCTTTTCTGAGAAAACATTGGGTGCGTAAGGAGTCCGAGACGATAGAAGAACAAAAACTACCGCTATTTTACAAAATTATTATTAGATGAGTCTACACTAATGGTTTATACCTTCTATCAAGTACATTGGAGATCATTTCCAAACTGTCTCGGTCATACAAGGAACCAAACAAGAGGGCACAGCTCCTATACTCTACCTCGCCCTTATGGGCGGAATCATGGAAGAGTAAAAACGTGTATTCACTAGTGTTTGCAGACAACATGAAACTTGTCCACCTTTTTAAGTCCTCAATGGACCTTATCCTAGATATTTGATATCAATCCTCGTGTAAGTAGCGGTAGTTCACTAACGTTAACATGTGTCCCAGTGTTCAACGGACAAGAAAGGCACCTACGAAATGGTACTGCCTCTCATGTCGGAAGAGGAACATATTCAACTATACACTGCTTAAACCCATCTTTGAATACACAGGCGATTGTCCGCTAAGAATCATGTTTACTATGAAAGCTTGAAACTGAGGACTGAGAATTTTTTGCATGTCTATACATAATAAGATAATGCTCTCCGCATGCAGCAATAAACGCATCTTTTATTTTACTAATTTCTATTGAAGTATTTCTGACTGGGCTTAGTTCACGACTGTTTACTCGTGTTTTTCTTCTCTCTGTGCTGCTTTAAATTCAAATTATTTTTCAGTTAAAATAACGATCCTTGTTATATTGCCCCTTGGCGCCTGTAAATATTGCAATAATGCAGCATGAGAAAATTGTTTCTAAATGAAAATGACATTAGCAGAGCGCAGGTTGCGTGTTTTGTGGAGAATAACAAATTACAAAAGTCGTAATGTAAATCAGAATTTTACTAACTTAGAAAAATTAACACCCCATTGTGAATATTTGTATTCGAAATAAACATAATAATATAAATATTAAGATAACTAAAATTGGGATTTGAATAAGCAATAAGGCATACAAATGCAAAATACAGCGAAATTAAATGTACGTTCAATGATCATTATGATGACATTGATGTGTAAGGACACTATCTTTAAATGAAGAGAAAAAAGGACTTATTTCATTGGTCGTTGTTACCAGCATAGTCACAACACTGTACCGGTATACTAGATTATGTCTGACAAAGAATTCTTGAAATTGTGTGAACATATTTTACTATTTTTATTTAATTTTAAATAATAGTGTTAGTGTAATGTTTATGAAGCATAGAATCTGTCATTTTTCTAAACATATTGTAGCAAGATGGTTAGTTGGCTTTGTTAGAAGTAAGTTAATTTCCAAAAGGAAATGAAAATAATTATCTTCGCAGGGGTCATAAGTTTATTCTATTAGGTGATCTTCAGATTACACTACATCTGAAAAAAGGAGATATTACATCCAATGGACAGATCCGCAACTGTCAATCATGATCATCTATAACAGTGCAAAGTCACCTTTAATCCAACAGATTAGGATTATAATGTCAGCTGACCTAGAAAACACAAAAGAAAGACCCCTACACAAGCCTTCATAAGATCAAAGAAAATATACCGCATTGGGAGGAGCTTGAAAAATTGTGGAACGGTGCATGAAGTATAAAGCATGGCACAAAACTAGTTGCTTAATCAGTAAAAAAGAGTTCCAAATTGATGAGTGCCTTGTTTTGTCTAATAAAATTTAGCACTGATATATATTATGTCTATTTCAAGTGCGGAGTTAGATATAGAATTAGAATAGAATATTTTGTTTCAACCAAGGAGTCAGATTAAATGGTTATATTGGAATGAGAACAAAAACTAGGGCAGTGGGTCAAAGTGCATCATATGTAAGGCAAATTCCTCAGGATGGTGCATTTGAACAGAACTGTGTATAAATCACATGAATGAGTTCGACGTGAAAGTGTTTAAATGGGAAATATGGTATGCATATCAACCTACCCCATTAACTTAGTGGCAGAGCAGTGTTTTGAATATCAATTATGTTTTTCTGGTAGTAGTTACTTCAATTTAAATGTATCAAGGTTATTGTTTAGGATGCTTTGAATTTACTAGGGACAACCCTTACACTCGTTTGCCCATAACGAACGACGCAACGGTAACTGACTAGACAGAGTCAAATATTGAACAAAAACGACATCAAATCCACACACGTGTGCAGATGTTTTATTTAGATCGTTTGTATTCTGTCTTTTCAACATTTTTAAGTTTCTTATTGAATGACTAACTGATCATATCGTGTCGAAGTGTG
>Ga0224511_10004824_pt1 | contig 10361 bp, 7 predicted proteins | sample SF_May12_sed_USG_2_FD_169988 | JGI IMG/M metagenome (GOLD analysis project Ga0224511, IMG submission 169988) | Sediment microbial communities from San Francisco Bay, California, United States - SF_May12_sed_USGS_8_1 | ecosystem: Environmental > Aquatic > Marine > Sediment | place: USA... | reverse complement strand
GGTATTATGTTATTATTTCATTCTTTTTGACGATAAAATACTACTTGATATTAAAATATTCAATAAATAGCTGATAAAAAGATCAGACAATGCCCCTTTAATGTCACAAATATAGAAAAGAGACACACGTCTAATAATGTATATACATGTAGACCTTCAAATACAATAAATGAATTAATTGGACATTGTAATAGCGTATTTGTATTGCAAACAACAAAGCACAACGTTTAATGCAGTTAACCATAAACAAAACACAAAACTGTTTAATACACGTACCAGAATGTTTCAATGAAGTATCAAGAATAATACTTAAATTCATCCAACTATTAACGTTATACAGTCCGTAGTCATATAACGCTCACAACAGTTCCGCACATTTTCAAACTTCTCCCATTTCTGTAGTATCCCTTTGTTCGTGTGATAAGGTATATTACAAACAAAAAGTACAATTTATTTTCTATTTACTAGGCCAGATTGTCACCAGGTAATATAACTCTTTGTGTCTATTACTTATTTCTATGCTCGAAACAACAAGATAAGATGTAACAATTATGGAAAATCGACACACATCTATAAATGCCTCAAAACAAATATTGTGTGAGTTTGCATTCCATAAATTAGAATAATGTACACGACATAATTAAAATAATATTATCCATCGATTTTGACATGTTGATACCGTATTTTTGTCGCGTTTATAGAACTTTTAACAAACTAATCAAACCCCAGAACCCACGCGAACCTTTAGTCAAATTAGATCAGGAACCTTGTGCTTCTACCTTTGAAACATCGTTATAAAAATATAATTATGCACAGGACACAATAAACCCATACTCAATACCACTAGTTTTAAGAATTTATATATTGTATTAGTATCGCTTTTATAGGACCTTTAACAAAATCCAGTACTCTTGTGAACATTTTGTCAAATCGAAACCAATCTGTCTGCTCCTGTAACCGAAATAATTTTGTAAATATATCATTCGAAAATGGTATTGTATCGCGAAACAGAATAGACCTATGAACTTGAAGGGGCGTATTAAATAATAACATAACACCTTACGTAATGTAAAAAAGTAAATACGCAATAACAATTTTAAAAACAAACATCAACTCTTTTCCAGGATATTCAAACTCTTAGTATGAGGACATGGCTCAGTGGTAAAACACTGGAATTGCGAGTTCAATCCCTCCTAAAAGGAGATATGTTATGGTTCTTCCCAGGAAAAATGGTCCCGTGCATCAGTGCTTTACACTGGGCACGTTAGAGAACCTGGTTTGTCAAGTGTGGTTGGCGCTCCAGTATCTTGCACTATGGACAACTATTAGAAAGTAATGTTCAATCAAAATGGGAATATCCGAGCGCGTCGTTAAATAAACGCATTATAACGAAGATGTCAACACAAAATACATAAAATAATTAAATATTGCTATATATTAAAAAATTAATTTAAATTTAAATAAAAACATATTACTAAATGCATTGGGTACAATCAAAGCGTCACAGGCCATGGTTCTCAAAGAAGACAGTGACGTTGTTACTCAACGAAAACTCATGTACCTAAATGTGATTTAAAAGCGATCAAGTTTAAGGGAGTTGTTCTCGTTGCGGTCCTTAATGGTTACCAAGTTGCCCCATGTTCATGACATATTCTCTGTCAGTGCAACATATTTGAAATAGTTTCTTAATAGCACACCCATCAATTGTAACTATTATAGAGGGTGACACCTACCCTTTTGGTACGCAGTATTTCGGGTGGGGGGGGATTAGACGGTACGCAGTACACAAAGGGTCGGTACGCAGTACGAAGAAATTCTGTAATATCGTACGCAGACATCAATTTTTACTTTAAAAAGCTCCAATTTTAATTTAAAAAAATACAACACACATAACATACAAAATCAAATAACTATAAAAAAATTTGCGCTCGATTCGCTCGCGCTTTTTGACGTCATGTCAGCATTTATAAACTTAAACATGGATTAGGCAGGTCAAAATCTTGGAAATGTAACAAGCAAACACATCAAAGCTAATGTTTTCAAGATTTTCTGTGCACGTGCATACACCATACTGTAAAAACTTCTTTATGTAAATGGAAACGCCCAAAATGGTTGTTTTTGTTGTTAAACTGTACGCAGTACGCGAGGCCAAAGAATGGCGGTACGCAGTACGCAATGCCAAAATAGAGCGGTACGCAGTACGCAAGGGGGGAGGGGGTGTCACCCTCATTACTATCAATTATATTTCGGATACAAAATGAATTGTTTTAACTCCTAGAGATGCATATACATATAATGTTTGCTGGTTTGTTACTGAAGCTGACGTAAAGGTTGCAATTCAACTTACTGCTGCATGAAAACATCACTAAAGAGGTAGCAGCTGTCGGTGAACGTCAACCAGCCATTCGGACATTTAGTGCTGCTGATACTTTGTAAGCCTTGGTGTATTTACAACTTAAGAACGTGCTGATCCCGATATATTTGTTAAATTGTGTTATTTGCCACAACAGTAAACACATACTTTTGACCAATATAATATAAAAACATGTAAAAACAACAGAATATGGCGGAAATAAACAGAATAGATATCAAATCAATGAATTAATAATATAACAGCAATACGTCAACCTAACCAGCGTTCCTGGTTACACTTGCACTAACTTCTTTGTTCAGCAAGCGACCGACTGCGTCTTCACATAAATCAGTTGCGTTTTGTTTAGCATCAGTATTAACGTTAAACGTGTGCATTACCTGGGGCCCGAACATCTGACGCTCGGATTTTAATCCTAAACCCTAGCGTTTGACGTAACCGGACATTAACGTTGTTTCTAAATAATGAGTTTTCATCCCGATATAAATTATTAAACTGATGAAAGGGAAAGCCCTCAGGATGCATAGCCTGCACGAGAAAACAGCAGCCTCGGTTTTATTGAAGCTGTTTATCAGTAGTAATGAATGATGCTACACCACTGACGCCCCCTTGCGCATGAGCTGAACTCAATTGTCAAATGTAAACAGCATATACATGTACTCTCCATGATCACTGAGGACCAGAAAAATAGGACTACACAATGATGTAGTACAGGGCGAATTTTTACAGCCGCCACACAGGCACTAAACACCAGCTGTAGTAATTAATATTAAACTGATGAAAGGAAAAGCCCTCAGGAAGCATAGCCTGCACGAGAAAACAGCTGTCTCTGTTTTTATTGAAGCTGTTCATCAGTAGTAATGAATGATGCCACACCACAACCACAAATTCCATCTGAAATAACAACAAAGACATTTCGCTAGTGTAAGTGGTGGACAGTGTGTACACAGCGTTAACCACAGTTTCTATACATTCATAATCGCTGATACAGAAGCAGGTCTTTGGTCTTACCTGTTGCCAAGGTCAACACTGTTACAAAAATGTAAGTGTTTCTATGACTCTGTATAATGGCTCAACCAGCAGACTTGAATGAACGAAATGTAACCTGTTTTGAGCACACACAGAAGCTGTGTTAGTGTTGTGATGTGAATGGACAATATAAATGTTACAGAAAATGTATATATAATAAAAATATGTTTTCGTTGCTTTGTTTGATGCTGTTGAAGATTGACCGGTACTTCAGGTGAGCAATGTTGTTGCAAATGAGAAGGTACGATAGCTCTTAGTGTTGCCGATATTACAGGACTGCACTTAAAGTTTTGATATAAAGATATGAACATAAACAGGCATTTAGCTCTTTTAGAACAATGTAGATAGGGTCAAGTTATAGGACACCATGGCAAAATTACCAGCACAAAAATCACTTCACATTGTATGAAACACGCGAAACAAGTAGACGTTGTAAACAGTTAGCATAAACTGTTATTGGTTATTATTTATTATTATTGTTTATCTATAGATATGATTCTTCCAAGATGAGTTACCGCCTTGGTACGATCAATGAGTTTTATTGGGGGTTAAAACCAGTTTGCTGAAATAGCAACCCTCACACGTATGCATCATTTATTAGAGAAGAAAAAATATATTATTAAGCATTGTTTGTGATGCCCGTAAACAGACCAAACAACATTTGTATATGTACATCTATTAAAGATGCTTGGTCTGTTTCTTGAAACCCTTTTAATAGCTCACAAATTTTGCAGTATATATTTGGACATCTCTTAAATTTAAGAAAACCATACGTATTAGACTAAGATACAAGTATGTTTAGAGGTGAATACTGAATTATGCTTACGACATATATTAAGGCTTTTTTCTGAAAATTATTTTGATTGTTTTGCGTATAAATTTCATGGTCTTATGAAGATGAAAATATGCATATAAATAAAAATGATCAAGAAATTACATTTATATACACACGTATAATTATCTAGTAATAATTTTAACGGTTGACTCATACACACAATAAAAAAAATCAATGAAGGTTTGATCATGAATATGTTTTAAGAGATAAATAATTTTAAAACTTAACCGTTTAATACATATTTAACAAATTTTCGACAACATAATTAGTCTAACCCTGTTTTTATTCCCGATGTATACACATATTTCAATTTCGATCAGTCTGCGTAAGCCAGTGTGTATCTAGTTGTCCGTCCGTACTATTTTAGCCAACAACCTCTGTTTCACCATTTCTGTAGAAACAAACTCATTTAGCTTTGTTGTATTAGTTCATGCTCTCTGGTGAGAGAATGGTATTAGTTTTGAAGATATATCGAAGAAAGCATATTGAAATAACTTTGCACATAGTTATAGACTAAATGTTAAAATTATTAATGTTATAATATTACACTTCATGTATATAGTTACAAAATATGTTACAACATAGACTCATGTTTGCAATATTACCCGAGTTCACAGATGTAGTGTTCGAGAATGTCGCACGGCTGGTCATTCCACTTGTAGCCGTATCCCGAATGACCCCACAACACCACACAGTCCTCCTCTCTTACACGAGGAATGGTTTTGTTTGAATTTTATCGGAGGAACACATTTACCGTAAAAGTACCCAATGTTTTTAAAATAATTTGTACATGTATAAAACTCGTATCAAACCATTTGGCAAGAGTCATAAAATAAGTTACTAGTAAGTGTATGTTAATAAGTACATTTTAGTACGCTAAGTCGTTTGTTTCATAGCATTGTCACGTCATTTGATTTACCAACGGATTTAAAGACGACTTGTTTGGTCCGAAATGTGCCTCTCCATGAACAATACAATTGTAAAATATATCCATCACTCAACATCATATGTTATTTAAAGCGTTCACATACCTATGGTCGTACCAACTGTTGTTAGGCTCCCCGTCGTGCCAGTCGGTGAAGGTCACAGCCTGTGTACTCGGGTAACCCCACACCCACTGACCCTCGGTGTCAAGGTCATTGGCGCCTGACCAGTAGCCAACTGTATCTTGGTCTGTAACGTGCAACCGCGTGTAACTTACGTCAGGACAACAGAACTATACTATATGCAAAACAAGTACATTTAAAAATGTTTCCTGCGGGAGCAGAGTTTAAAGTTTTAATATTTATGAACTTAACGTAGGCATAATTAAAGGTGTCCGAGATTTAGGCTCTGTCCGATGTTTACAAGGCACCTCCCCAGGAGGCCCGGTTGGGCATAAGTTTATCATTTACAACAAACATAATGCAACAACGTGACAAAGTTCAAGACAATAGTAAGCATAAATTGGCAAACATTTAAAAGGAAAATTTTCAATTAGTTAATTACCTAGAAATGCAACAAAACTCATTGAGCTTCTTCTATGTTGCAGGGAATGTGTGTAATCAGGGAATTCTCGTAATCCCTACATGTAATAATAATCGTTTGCACTTCTATTTACAAACTAAGACTGCTTAATGTTATAAGTCATGTTCCTTCATAGTTCTCCCCTAAAATCGAGCCATGATCATAATGATGTTAAAAACTGTTTAGCTTACGCTTAAAAATGTCACAAACAAATGTGTTTACTGTCTGCGTGGTGGATGCGGTTTATGTTCTGTTTCAGGTAATGTCACAAACAAATGTGTTTACTGTCTGCGTGTTGGATGCGGTTTATGTTCTGTTTCAGGTAATGTCACAAACAAATGTGTTTACTGTCTGCGTGGCGGTTGCGGTTGATGTTCTGTTTTAGGTAATGTCACAAACAAATGTGTTTACTGTCTGCGTGGTGGATGCGGTTTATGTTCTGTTTTAGGTAATGTCACAAACAAATGTGTTACTGTCTGCGTGGTGGATGCGGTTTATGTTCTGTTTCAGGTAATGTCACAAACAAATGTGTTACTGTCTGCGTGGTGGATTCGGTTGATGTTCTGTTTCAGGTAATGTCACAAACAAATGTGTTTACTGTCTGCGTGGTGGATGCGGTTGATGTTCTGTTTCAGGTAATGTCACAAACAAATGTGTTAACTGTCTGCGTGGTGAATGCAGTTGATGTTCTGTTTCAGGTAATGTCACAAACAAATGTGTTACTGTCTGCGTGGTGGATGCGGTTTATGTTCTGTTTCAGGTAATGTCACAAACAAATGTGTTAACTGTCTGCGTGGTGGATGCGGTTTATGTTCTGTTTCAGGTAATGTCACAAACAAATGTGTTACTGTCTGCGTGGTGGATGCGGTTTATGTTCTGTTTCAGGTAATGTCACAAACAAATGTGTTTACTGTCTGCGTGGTGGATGCGGTTTATGTTCTGTTTCAGGTAATGTCACAAACAAATGTGTTTACTGTCTGCGTGGTGGATGCGGTTTATGTTCTGTTTCAGGTAATGTCACAAACAAATGTGTTTACTGTCTGCGTGGTGGATGCGGTTGATGTTCTGTTTCAGGTAATGCCACAAACAAATGTGTTTACTGTCTGCGTGGTGGATGCGGTTTATGTTCTGTTTCAGGTAAAGTCACAAACAAATGTGTTTACTGTCTGCGTGGTGGATGCGGTTGATGTTCTGTTTCAGGTAATGTCACAAACAAATGTGTTTACTGTCTGCGTGGTGGATTCGGTTGATGTTCTGTTTCAGGTAATGTCACAAACAAATGTGTTTACTGTCTGCGTGGTGGATGCGGTGTATGTTCTGTTTCAGGTAATGTCACAAACAAATGTGTTTACTGTCTGCGTGGTGGATGCGGTTGATGTTCTGTTTCAGGTAATGTCACAAACAAATGTGTTTACTGTCTGCGTGGTGGATGCGGTTGATGTTCTGTTTCAGGAAGTTGTCCTCGGCAACGTCGTCAATTGTTACCAAGGTTGCCCCATGTTCTCGGCATATTCTCTGTCAGTGCAATACATTTGAAATATGTCTTCATTAGTATAAAGGCTACTTTACGTGCGGCGTGCAACACAGATGAATTCTACAGAATGGCAAGAATAAACGGAAAATTACCACAGGTCTGTGACTATATAATTATCAGTACACGTGGTCCAACATAGAGAAGACACAAAGTTGGTATTATTAAATAAATATATTGAAAAAGTGAGTGTGGTTATGCTGCTAAACTTTTGGCATGCTTTTATTTTTTTCTTGTGTAAACCTATTTTAAATAACATCATGTTGTGCATTAAAAATATTTTGGGTGGTTATTGAAGTTCACGTAAAAGTTTTAATTCAACTTACGGCTGCATGGAACCAGTTCTGTTTGTCATCACTGAAGAGGTAGCAGCCGTTGTTGAACGTCACCCAGCCATTCGGACATTCAATGGCTAACGCTGTGGATAATATTATTCAACTTAGAAAAAGGAAAGTCCTTCGGAAACATAGCCTGCATGGGAAAATAGCAGCCTCCGTTTTATTGAAGCTGTTTATCAGTAGTAATGAAAGATGCCACGCCTTGCTACATTGACAACTGTATATGTTTTACTTTTGTTTATTTAGTTTCTATACTAAACTTGTGCCGTTATCACACGGATTAAGTCAAATCTCCGTCCCTGGGTCTCCAGGACTAGCTACCCATATACGCAAGCGACTAACTGCTTCCTCATATGAGTTAGCTATTATAGGAAGCAATAATGACCAGACATTGTCTGCTATAATTCACTATGGATAAAGTGTGCCGTTCCTGGTTGAGTCCGAACACCTGGTTCCCTGAGCTCAGAGGTAAGAGTACCGGCCTGGTTATCAGAGGGCCAAGGTTTCAAGCATCATCGGGGAGCGGCAAACTGTCTTCTAAACGACTGACACATAAAGTGCGCTTAGTCGGTATTGTGTCTATTACAGCTGGCTCATGAAACGAAGCCGTCAGTCGCTTGTGGAGTTAAGGCAAGTGATGGTGAACACAGGAACGCTAGTTAGTGGAATAACCGCCGTGATATAACCTAATCGGTGTTGAAAAGCGGCGTAAAATCAATCAACCAACTAATCGAATCAAGCAACCAACCAGCGGAAACCTTGACCATCGGGTTTGCGTCTGTTGCTCACCAGACTGAGCTTGTAAAAACGTGAATGATCCCAACACAAGTTAAACGCGTTGACTTGATACTTTGTAAACACACTGAATGGCTTTGTTAAGCGGGCTGTAATGTATAAATTTCAAATATTAAATTATATTTAAAGTCCTAATGTATTGATTAATTAAAAAAATGATGTCATAAAATTAGTACAAACATGAATAACATAAACAGCTGAAGTACGAGTATAAACAGTTCTTACCTGTTGCCAAGAAGAGATATGTTACAAAGAGGTAGATCTGATTTCGCGACTGCATATTTTTTACCAACGAACTTCAGTGGGCGTGTAGATAGTGGCTTTCTTTTATAAACCAGTGCTGTCTTATCAGATCAATTATAGTAGAATGGCACAGAAAGAAACACAGATGACGGCAACATAGTTACGCCACTGTGCCTGTTATCAATATGACATACAAAACTAAAAAGGTCATACAATAACAATCTGTTAATTTTGTTCACTGTGTAGTCTGTAAGTATGTTCATGTTAATATTATGTTCATTTTGTCTTTTGTAAAAACAGTCAAACCCGTGTTCTTGGCGGAGGTGAAATTCCGTACAAAATTAAAGTTTGCGAACATTTTATGGCTTCTTAAGACAGGTTGGCTGCTTAATAAAGGTGACCGCTAACTTAAGTTTGACTGTATGCTTAGTTTGATAAGCACGTCTATCTGTTTGTCGGTCCGTCTAATTATCCATCCGTCCGTCCGCCCGTCCGTCTATTAATCTGTCAGTCCGTCCGTTAGTATGTACGTCCATTACTATGTCCGTTCGTCCGTTAGTCTGTACGTCCAATAATTTTCCGTCAGTCCGTTAGTCTTAAGTCCAATAATCTGTACGTCCGTCCGTTAGTCTGTAAGTCCAATAATCTGTCCGTCCGTCCGTTAGTCTGTACGCCCATTAATCTGTCCGTCCGTCCGTTAGTCTGTACGCCCATTAATCTGTCCATCCGTCCGTTAGTCTGTACGCTCATTAACCTGTCCGTCCGTTAGTCTGTACGCTCATTTACCTGTCCGTCCGTCTGTCCGTTAGTCTGTACGCCCATTAATCTGTCCATCCGTCCGTTAGTCTGTACGCTCATTTACCTGTCCGTCCGTTAGTCTGTTAGTCTGTACGCCCATTGACCTGTCCGTCCGTTAGTCTGTACGCCCATTAATCTGTCCATCCGTCCGTTAGCCTGTACGTCCATTAATCTGTCCGTCCGTCCGTTCGTTAGTCTGTACGCCCATTAACCTGTCTGTCCGTCCGTCCGTCTGTACGTCCATTAATCTGTCCGTCCCTCCGTTAGTCTGTACGTCCATTAATATGTACGTCCGTCCGTCCGTCTGTACGTCCATTAATATGTATTTCCGTCCGTTAGTCTGTACGTCCATTAGTATGTCCGTCCGTCCGTTAGTCTGTACGTCCATTAATATGTATGTCCGTCCGTTAGTCTGTACGTCCATTAGTATGTCCGTCCGTCCGTTAGTCCGTACGCCCATTAATCTGTCCGTCCGTCCGTGAGTCCGTATGTCCATTTACCTGTTTGTCGGCCTGCTTTCCTGGGAACTGGATGGTCATCGTCATCCATGTTTCACCAGAAATCGTCGCAGCATATCGTTACATTTAGTGACAATATCACATACCCTTACATAATTATGTATATATTTGCATATGCTGTATAATATTATTTTAAATAAGTAAATATTTTTTCGTTATTTTGTATTTATTTTGTGAAACACAACACGGGTTTCTAACAGTCACTTCTGGCCTGAAGCAGATACTGGTTCTTAGGATTGAGAAACACCGGAAACCGATAACTCGTTCTTATTGGCTTGCCGTTCACGGCAAGCCAGTATTGTTTTGGAATGGTATTTCCGGTTTGAAGTTTCCCTGCTTTCTTTTTATGCATGCGAACGGGACGGGCCCATTTGAGTTTCGGGCGGTTCCGATATTA
>Ga0224511_10004823_pt1 | contig 10361 bp, 3 predicted proteins | sample SF_May12_sed_USG_2_FD_169988 | JGI IMG/M metagenome (GOLD analysis project Ga0224511, IMG submission 169988) | Sediment microbial communities from San Francisco Bay, California, United States - SF_May12_sed_USGS_8_1 | ecosystem: Environmental > Aquatic > Marine > Sediment | place: USA... | reverse complement strand
CAACAGCAAAAAACAGACGAATTCAAAAACTAAAAAAGAAAGAACAAATGTAACACCAATAAAGATAGTTAGAAACGCTTAAAAGCTGAAGGATAGAGGGCAAAAACGAATAAACATCGACAAAAAACAACATACTTTTCATGATCCCAGAGGACCGGAAAAATATAACAACACAATGATGTAGTACGTGGTGACATTTTACAGCCGCCGTAAAACCTTTTGGCGTAGCTGTCTAAGCTCACTTTTGACCTACATTTCTGTATAATGACGTTTGTCGGGGATGATTTCATAAGCACTGAAAATGACGTGTAGGGAAACACGAGAAAATCCCGTGTTCGATTGGATGAACATAAAACGCGAGAAAAAATAAAGACCACACTATTGTAATGCATGTGTTTTACGAAATTTTGCTTTGTTCGAATATTAAATTTTGGGGTATTGCTATCTAAAGTGTTTTTATATTGAAACAATGAACTGTTACGCGTCAAACAAAAATTTTTATGGATAAAATTAATCACGTCTCCAGATGTAAACCGGTTTATAGTAAAAATCTGACATATTACCCAATAATTATTAGGTTAGCCTCACTACGTCCAGATTCCGGTGTTTACACTTTGAGTCATGAAATAAGTTGGGCTGTAAAATTTGCAAGAAGGTTAGATGTAACTATGGAATTTAATTGAATATAAGAGGTTAAATTCCACTATTATAAGTAATAAATTAAATTAAACCGAAAACAATAAAAATCTTTATTATATGAATAAATTATATTTATTGTTGCCCATGTTTGCGACTATGAGTTCATTTGTCTAGTAGAGGTTATATAACGCAACAACTTTTGAGTTGAAAATGTCATTTAATGATATTGACTTCCAACATGTGCTTTGTGTAAGCACTAAGATAAGACTTGCAAGTTTTTCCTGCCTCTGTCTGTCATGACCCAAGTAATAATTCTCCTTAAAGGAATTTGAAGACATTCTAACAAAGTTGGCCACAATAGCTGTCCACTGATCCTTGACAATAATAAGTTTTCTGTTATCTGTGTAAGATTTATGCACAAGAACTTAGCCTTGTGTTATATTTTGTCCTTTTTTAATACAACGCCGTTTGTCTTTTTTAAAGACATTTCTTGTTTATTATAATATTAGTATTGTTAGTTTGGTGTCAAACTGTTTTCTATTTGGTAAATGATTATTATGTGCATGGAGGCCACGCCAAAAAGATAGCAATGTCATAATGCTGCTAGAATGCAAATATAAACATCGCATCAAAGCAACCAAATATGTATGTGTATGTACGTAAACTTATATTAGTAGAAACAAGAAAAGACGCGTCCATTACGTTCCGTTGCTTGGTATCATCAATTAGGACAGTGATTCTAATGTAACTTGACAAACTGTCTGAAATCATTTAGGTTGGCAACTTATAAGATTTCGCCTGCACCACAAAATTTACTCTATGTCTCATCAAATGTGTTTTAAGATAAATAGTACCATTCCTCGTTTTTGGCTTAATCACTGCCCTTTTGTCCGCCAGGAAACGTATTGCGAGAGCTTCTTTCATAGCATGCCGGAACACAGTTCTTGACCAAAGAGGTCATATTTAAATGACAAAATGAAAGCACTGCACGCAAAACACTCGATCGAAACAACACGTGGCGGCTCTACGAAGTGTAATGGTTGTATTAAATCCTAGTTTATTCTATTCATAGGGAGTTGTTAGCATAATATAGCTCTAAAGCAGACAATGGGCGGAAGGAATAAGGAGACAGAAATGTCTCATAATATTATATTTACCACGATGTCGTAGTTGCACAAAATTGAGGCAAAAACAAGTTGTATTTTACACAATTGGTATATTTATTAGTTTTTTGCGCTTTTTATTTGTTTATGAAGGGCAGTACGGGGTTGTCACCCAACACTTTTTTCCACAACATCGTCCAGGTGTTAACTAAACCTGTTAACACCTACTAAATATGTCTAAACGCTAAAATCTTATATTTGAACAAAAAATGCAAATAACATTGGACTTTTTTTATTTAATAAGTACGTGCTTTGTAAGATGTATTGGATAAAATAAGTAATATAGATCAAGTTGCATTGCCAAAAACAATTTACAGATGTTTATTTGGATAAGATAGCATTTGAAAAATCAAACAAAATTACAGTCAGTGGGTAAGTCATATGCGGTTCATGTGATCATATTTATAGATCCAAAAACATGACTTTTAATCAAATATTAATAGAGTTAAACACAAGCATTGCCATGTGTTCTTCTGTTGTCAACTACCTTGTGGTGAGATTCTTACTGTATTTTTTTAATAAAAAAATCGATTATAGGGCTTATGGCCATCAGTGAATCTATTCATTGGTACGCTCTTTGTCCATATCAGTAAACAAGTAACATCAATAGATTTAAGACGACAGAGTTACCCACCACAGTGTGACTGCATTTGTCATATAGTTTATGCATACATCATAGTTTAGGAACTACAAAAGCAAAAACCAAAAATATATTTGTGGATTAATAAAAATGTTATCAGTTACAATATACTTGAATGAAAAAACAAAATGATAACACCTCAGCATGCTGGAAATGTAAGACAAAGTAATGGCATAAGCTATAAATAACTTCACACAATTTGTCAGCGATCCAAGTAATTTTGCAAACTAATCATGCGGGTTTTTATCTAAGAAACAAAAGGAGGCCATTCGTGTGTACACATGTGTGTTTACTTTCCTTTCTTGGCGCGGATTTTTTGGTGTTTTTATTAGTACGTCTGCGTCAATAATATATATTGTTTGCTATCAGCGTCCTATATCATTTTCCTTCTCGCGTGACAATATCTTGTCGTTTTTGGCTTGAACGATGGATTAACAGAGAAATGCTGCACCATAGTATTGTTCAAAATAAATAATCGTATATATTTATATTGCAGACAGTGTGAGTTGATTACCTTTCGGTTTTATGAAATCAATTACGTAATGTTACGAAGAGACGTCCGTGTGATATACTGACACCAAATGATTGATTGCTACTTGATAATAACAACCGTTGCTGGTGACATAATCAATCTACGTGACCCAGACGTTAAAAAGCAGTGGTATGAATACTTTAAAATGGTCAAATTAATTTTGGCATTCATTTCCATTGACAAGAAACAATGCGAAAAGTACCTCAACGTTTGTATGATCGCGGCTCTGTGTTCGTTTTAATTTAAAATGATAGGGCAAGGTTCTAGATCGCCACTCTGTACGTTAAAAAAACACTATACGGTTTTGGAACTTATAAGGGATGTCATAATTAACCAGTTAAGACCAAGTTCATGCACGGGTGATAATGGTACCGTAAGTGCCATTATCGACGAGTTATACGTGTTTGGCACTGTTTCCAAACTGTTAAATAAGCGACTGTACGATTAAGCTAAAACAATGTAATCTAGCCATTACAAGTTCGTTACTGTTTGCTTTGCAATAAAATCTGTCGCAATGATGAAATAGTAAGTACTAATATGGTTATCGACATGAGAACGCATAGTTTAGTAAGGCGAGGTACGGAAATAATGTCCTTCTTAAAAAGTGTTTACATTTAGTGCCTACTAAAAGGCACGTAGTTAAGCGGTTTTGCGTTGCTGTTTATTGTGGCCTTCTAAAAAGCATCTTAACACGTAGTTAAGCGGTTTTGCGTTGCAGTTGATATGGCCTACTAAAAGGGGAGTTAACACGTAGATGAATGGTTTTGCGTTGCTATTTATTGTGGCTTACTAAAAGACATCTTAAGCGTTGACGTACAGGGCACGCACGTCACACTGTGGGTGAGTCCGAAGGCCCGCACGCAGCTCAAACACAGAGAAAGTTATGCATGCACTAAATATGCTAGGTCGTGTCTGTGTGCTCCCAATTACCTACGGAGGCAGTACTTACCACGTACCGATTTCTAAATTTAGCCCACGTTTTTGCAAGTAGACCACTGACGCCTTCTAGCGCATGAGCGGAACTCTTTTCAAATCAAACAACATACAATGGATGATTATAGAGGACCCTGTGTTTAGTTTAACGTATCAATACTGGGTTGAACCACTTCTAGAGTTACATGTAGTGTTATGATTTCTGCACGAGTTCCTTCTATTGCGTTTTAGTTTCTAATTTGATCTTCTGGAATGTCTTAGTATGTCAATATTTAAGAAAAGGATACACGCAATAATTTAACGCCGATGTTGTTTGTAAATTTCCAGACAACATAAAAAGTTGATATGGTTAGATTGTAATTGGTAGTCTCGGCTGTATTTTGCAAATACGTTATGTATTGTAGACTTGCAATTTTAACGTCTCGTATCGTAGATTGACGTGATTTAACAATATATTCATCAATCACTAACGTACTGTGTAGACAGAAGAATGTTGAAAATGTATATGAAAAAATGATTAAGTCTAGACTAAGTTAGGTAATTAGTTAATATATCAGTAATCGTGCATAAATATTCATTTGAGAATCGCAACGACCGATATAGTGCCTTAAGTATAGGGTGTTCCATAATATCTGCTACGATTCTGAAAGAGGGCATACTTTTAAATTTTTAATGTCAATAATAGTTTTTATAGTATCAAATCAACCGTAACAAAATAAAAGTTGTATAGCATACACATACCGGAAAGTGTTTGACGTCATTTCAGAGTCCATTAGACTTTTACCAGTGGGGTTTCGTTAAGGCCCTAGTCTACAAACCGTCTCTCACAACTTTGAAAGAACTCAAAGCTAACAAAAAACAAAACTAATATGTCATTTGTGTTTTCATACAGTTTCAGAATAAGCAAATTCATACAAAAACAAGTAATAAAGGGTTAAAATAGTGACATATATTATGGGACACTCTGTAGGATTTACGCTTCTTCGTAATTTTGGACAATACTTTTTTTCAAATCGTACAACTATTTACCTCTGCCAATTTGATGGTGCACATTCATATTTAAATTAAACGAAAATGTAAACCTGACCTTATCAACTATTCAAATTGAGTATGAAGTACCTAATCACATCACCCCTGTTCAATATATACTCCCGACACAAGTTATGATGAACGAGGCTGCTATTTGCCGAATGTTAACTATGCTTCCTAAAGGTGTTTCCTTTTTCTCATATAATTTATAATGTGAGTTCAAAACGATATTGTCGATGCAGTGAAGCACACCATGTTTCGATTTACTAAACACTGCATTGTAAGTATTATCGCAATGGTGGATCTCTTTAAGAAACCCGTTTTCTAGATAAACTGCACTATGCAATTAATTTAGGATTGAATTTCATTTTGGTTGCGTTCAAGGCGATCCTAAACGCAATGGTAAAACTGGCAAATCCATGAAGCGCGCTAGAGTTGTCAAAAATATATTTTATTAACTGGACGAAATGTATTTACTATACAGGGACACTTTGCATGTGACAGACACTATCAATTTAGAAATGTCGTTAATGGTTTGTCTTTATAAATATTAAAAAATCACCTTACAAACGCAGTTCATGTTTATATACCACTTCGTCTATTGATTTGTCGAGAACGCAGCTATTTGAGCGCAAATCCCTGTTTGGATCCAAACTTTTGTTATCTTACTTAATACGAACGTAAAAATGTCAAACTTGTTTTACTTTCTAATATGTTTATCCATATATTAATACATTTGAAGAAAATGAGATTTTAGCTATTATATCGCCGGAGGTAGCTATCTGTAACCATTTAGAAATTGTTCAGCGTAGATCTATAAGGACTATTTTATAATTGCAAACAATAACCCATTCAATATTTGCTTCCCTATTACTACTTTTAGAGATTCTTACATAAATCAAAAATAAAGATATATATTTTATGTATTTATTTAAATATAGTGCTACAAGACAATTCCATTAAAACATATCACAAATCTAAATGATAATCCTACTACTGTCCATAAACTGAATTTCAGGGTTGATGCTGCTTCCCCTACCGAACACAGCCCTGTCACCTAAAGTCAACAACAATTGTTTCTACCAACATTCAATATTTTGGATGTTATTGGAAGCACACATTCTGCTTTAGACCTTTAACGAAATAAAGAACATGTGGTGGTAATACCCCACATCTGCAACTTGTGAGATTGATTTGTGAATGACTGGGTAATGCATCAAGATTAACTAGGAAGAAATCGCTTTATGGCAGCATTTTCGGATTGATGTGTCAACTATTGGTTTTATTCAACTAAACTATAAATCAAGGCAAACCAATTTTAATACCGTTGAAGCAGATGACATGCTAATGGCAATGTCACCTCAGTGCGGCAAAGCTGTCTAAAATCAAATATAACCCAGTACATTTGTAAACTGAAATCAATGAAGACATGAATAGTTGATTGAAGCACGATGGTTATGATGAAGATTGCGCTCGCGTATGTGTATGTACACTAATCCTGTTGGTCAAAACTAAACAAATAAAATATGCCAAAATATCAACTGTATAAAATACATAACTTGTTTTACTACAATTGTGTGCAACTACGACATCGCGGCAATACTAATATTAAAACATTTCTGCCTCCTTATTTCGTCCGCCCATTGTCTGTTTTGAAGCTATTTCGTGTTAACAATCCTCCAAGAATAGAATAAACCAAGATTTAATACAACCATTACAATTCGTATGTCCATCAAGGGTTGTTTCGACCGGGTGCTTTGCGTGTAGTGCTTTCATTTTGTCATTTAGATATGACCTCTTTGGTCAAAAACTGTGTTTCGGCATGCTAAATAAAATCTCACGCTTTACGTTTCCTTCTTAGACAAAAGGGCAGTAATTAAGAATATACAGTAAATGTTGTGGTGTAGACGAAATATTTTAAGACGCAAGCCTAAATGATTTCCGACAGCTTTGCCAAGTTACACCAGAACCATTGTCCTAAGTGATGATGCTAAGCAACGAAACGTAATGGACACTTCTTCTCTTGTTCTTCCAATTTAAGTTAATGTACATACACATCCAAATTAGTTGATTTGCTGCGTTGTTTACATTTACCTTAGGAGCATTAGGACATGTATATCATTTAGATGCGGCAAATAATGCTCACTGTCTGTTAGCAAAATAATATTTATTTACAAAATAGAAGAAAAGTTTGACAGGACACAGATAATAATAAATGTAAAATGTCGCCCCATAATACATCAATGAGGTTATATTTGTCGGTCGATCATGGAAAGTATTATTTTTTCGTTTTTGCTTTTGTTCGAACGAATCACGCGTATCTTTTTAATATCTTCCTGACTAGTACTTTGATCTTTTTCCATTTTCGCTCAGTGTGTTGATTTCTGCTGAGGTGTTGGTTCATCGAAAATTTAAACGGTTTCCATTGAGCTCTTCACTCAGCTAAAACTCGTCAGGGTCAACATTTGTGCACGATCTGTACTGATTTGTTGACGGCATTTTGGTTGAACGGGTGAATACCACTTTTTTTCGAAATCCTTCGCTGAAGCATTATATTGTCATGGCTTTTTAAATATGACTTTTAAGATTTCACATACCTTTAAGAAACACAATAGTCAGAACAAATCAGTGTGCTTGTTTAGACTGTATATGGCCACATCAAGCGGTTAAGTGATGTTTGTAGGTTGTTTGAATACCGTTTGTTATTGCTTTTCTGATCTTAAGAACGCTGATTGAAATAATCGTGATAGCACCGTTTTAAATACTTTTTGATGAAAACTGAATCAGTTGACGTGATTCACGGCAATTTAAAACACTTTGTCAATCTTTGTGACAGAAACAAATCCATACGGAAAGTAACCAAATAGCAATCGTGAATAACGTGTGTGAATGTCTATTATTTAGCGACAGGACTGTTTTGGGTTTTGTTAAGTTTTATTTGACATTTTTAGCGACAACTAAATCGTGTTCACGTAGTGATAGCACAAGAATTATATAGAACCCTAGAATTAAATGGATTTATATAGACTAGAAAGAGTAAAGAGTAAAAAGACAATGTGACAGTGCAACAATATGTTGTTTAGTTCAATGTTTCCTGCAGATGTTGAGTATGTTGGATGTCTCGCAGAACAGGTTTATCACAACGTGTTGCATAATCATTTTACTCACTTTATCTACATGTACCAACCTGTTTAAACTTCACATCAATGTAAACTACCTTTTTTTGGAAAACATTATACCAGAATGCAAACTCTTCGAATGCTTACTATGATTCAAGCAAGTAGGTATACCTTTTTTATTATCTTTTAAATACTTGTATGTCCATTTCCTTTTCTGACCAGTGGTAGTTACTACTCATGCTTTAGTTACACAGTGACATTAGTTTTCTCCATTTGTATGCCTTTTTAGTCAAATAAAAGACACCGTACAAACGTTCTGTTTTGTATGCAATTATGTTATCGTTTAAGGTCCTAGTGATCTCACAAATATATGACTTACGACATCAAACAGTGAAATAAGAAAACACTGTGTTTAAGGTTTTAAATATATTGTGACAGATTATTATTATATAACACATATTTCATTATTACTAATCTAACACAACAATACGGGATATGGCCATACTAATTAATAAATACACAAATTAGTGATGATTATGTGTTAAAACTTACGTGCAAGAAATGCATAACTTCCGATCATTTATAAGTATTGAAAATAGAAGCTTATATAGTGTTTAAAGTATACAGGAAAATGTTATCTATATATATTTAACAAACAATCTATAAATATAATTATTTGTAAAAATATCATAAACATGCGATGGCAAACCGAAAGTAGAAGCCTCCTACTTTCGGTTTACCATCACATGTTGATGTTTGTTTACAAATACTTATGTTTCTAGATTGTTAATTGAATATATTAAGGTAACATTTTCTTGTAACTACAACCACTATATAAGCTTTTATTTTCAATACTTATAAATGATGGAAAATAATGCATTTCTTGCACGTAGGTTTGAACATGTTTATAACAGTAATAAGTGTATTTATTAATTATAAAGGCCATACACCGTATTATTGTGTTAGATAAGTTCTAATAAAATATATGTTAATAATCTATCAAAATATATTAAAAAGCTTAAAAACAGTGTTTTATTAGTTCTATGTTTGATGTCGTTAGTCATATACTTGTGACAACACTAGGACCTTAAATATGTCAATTTGCTTATCTGACCATGTGCCAGTTTCTAATATAACTTAAATTAGTCTTCGTCAATTGCTTGCATTACCAGACATGTATATAACAGCAAGATACAAACGTTATCGTTGTAATGAAATATTTTTAATAACGCGAACTGAAAATCTAAACACTTGTTTTAAAACTATTCCAACTGTTATCTACATGTTATTATTTACTACTCTTATGAATTAAATTATTTGAACATACAACTACATGTAAAATAATTACATCACAGTTTTCCTTAACGGGTAACATGCTTGTCATTGGCTTTAAACTTAATAGATTCGAACACGCTTAAAAACGCATCACTGTGTTGTTATAGTCAAAATACCATATCAATGTCAAACAGAAAACTTTAAATGTATACTTGACACTATTGAAACGACGTTTTTATTAACCTTTTCTATTTGTGTTACACGGATGTCCGCACCGATTAGCGTGTATGGTTGTATGTTACGCTTATAAGTCTACATTAAGGATTGTTCAAAAATGTATACCTCTCCTACATGTAAATGTTACCAATACAGACACCAGTGATAAGACTAGTGACAAGCCGGATCGTAAAGACAGACGTGCCTTACTTCTGTCAGTTCCATGATGCCAGCAACATACTGATTAAGAGGTTAGACACTACCATAAAGGTACATCATCTTCCAATAGCTATGCCAGGCCATTTTTTATTTATTACTTTGTCTTTAATTAAAAAATATATTTACAAAATATCATCTTTAAATTAAATAAAAAACTTTACTTGATAAAAAAATGTTCATTTTTGACAAAGTTAAAGCCTTCTAAACAACACACCCTTAACCACACCGAAAATGGACTGTTTAAAAAATGTGAAAAAATCAACCTCACTTCCATTTTCATAGAAAGCTTGATTGAAACCCATTTTACTTTTTGTATATCAATCAATGACATTTCGATGAAATAAAACAGAGTGATTTCATAAAGATACCTTTCATTTAAAAGAATTTATAGTCATTTAAAGATGCCCTAATTAACTGTTTTAGCGTTAAAAGAGAAACATGCCTTTTACACAATGCGAAATAGTTTATCAAAAACAACGCTTATTTACATTTTTATTAATAACAAATAACACTATGATAATATGATAATTAAAAACATTTTTGTAAGATTGCCTCTTTAAACAACTACATAATTATACATTATTTATAATTAATTA
>Ga0224511_10004822_pt1 | contig 10361 bp, 4 predicted proteins | sample SF_May12_sed_USG_2_FD_169988 | JGI IMG/M metagenome (GOLD analysis project Ga0224511, IMG submission 169988) | Sediment microbial communities from San Francisco Bay, California, United States - SF_May12_sed_USGS_8_1 | ecosystem: Environmental > Aquatic > Marine > Sediment | place: USA... | reverse complement strand
ACAAGGGACGACACAAAAACTCTTACAACATCATGACGCAACAGACATTTAGAAAACATATATTTTTGTGTTTTTCGGGGTACTACATGCAATGTTATTTTATTTTTAAAATGAACGATTCACTTGCAACGTAGTGACCATTACAGTAGATTTAAAATGGAGTGAAAATACATCAAATTCAGAAAAAATGACCTCAACACTATATGTGTAGGCAGTATTAAGAGCGTTTGTACGGCTGTATACAGTACACGAAGAGACAATACGCTGTAAATTAGAATATATGTTTAATGTACGTGACCCGTATTATCAGTACATGTACATGTCAAAGTATGCAAGTTTTGTTTGTTATGATTTGTTCAGTGTGTTTCTCTCTCAGCTAATTGTGTCTTTTTTGTACCGGCAATTATGCAATGAATCTTTGAATTTGCCCATGTCTGTATGTCTGCAATTTTGTTTTTGAGCATTTCTTAATTTATTATATAACAACTTTCTAATCGACGCCACGTGTGAATTAATGATATTGTATTTGGTAGAAAAAAAGAACCAGTTGGCAAAATGCGTTCATTTCTGAAAAGTATTTTTTTTAATTATGCTTAATAGTTTAAGGTTGTGTTAATAATCTATTTAACACTTATAGTACTTAGATAGATACCATGAAGTGTTGAAAAGTGATGCTGATGGGGCTCTTGACGTCTTGGGATTTGGATGAGATGGAGAAAGATATCACTTCGCCATTGATCACCGTCTGATCGTCCCTGTCATTAATATAATACACACCAATATAACAAATAGGCAATTGCAAGTCAAAGGGTTTACCGCATCGTTTAACCAAATGCCAAACAACGACATTCCTAACACGAGTTGTTTTATCGTTAGGGGAGAGTCGTGACCTTTGTCGTGATACAAAGAGTTCATAACCCAGCCTGGCCAGTGTGTCTCTTAACTCTTAATAAAAAAGACCGAGTTTTCTGCTTTTCATAAGTATCTGCTTAAAACATGTCTATATCAATGCTTAATTTACTAATAATGATGATGAAAACAGGTTACTTCTGTTTATTAAAGAAACATTACCCCTGTGGATTAGTCGTCAAGCGTGTCGGCATAACATCAGAAATATCGCGGTACATAACGGCCGTGAAAATAGAAGTGCTTGAATCTGAACCAAGGCAAATGTTTTTACATTCAAGGGCTACCATTGTATTTTACAATACTATTAAATGTACCTAATATTATACAGTAATATTGTGTTAACAATATATTACAATACAACGGTTTTTACACAATAATCTATACGATGAATAGTAAAAACCTGCAAAAGCATCGCTCGATAGAACTAAATGGCTTTCTGTTTTCGCAAACCAGTCGCTACTTTCCGTAGAAGAGATGTCGGGAAACCGAATAACCATATGATCGGTTACTCGTTTCACTAGAACCACAATGTTGGCTTGTACAAAAGGTTTATTTGAAATATTGGAGCCGTTTGCAAGACTTCTGCGCAAAGAATCTCCAACAGAGTCTACAGTTCTTAACAGCTGTTCTGCCCGGTTATCTGTCTGTACAACACAATATACAAGGTTAGAAAAACATCAAACATTGGGGCTAAGCATCAGTAGCATTTTTAAAACTACAATATACATAAACTATACATAAAAAGGATATCACAATGTGCACTCTTAATATCATAGTCAATGTGCTTTACTGAAATGAATTACTGAATATAATTTGAGTGTTCTACAGGTAAATGTGCTAGCGTACTCTTTAACGCAATAGAAAAATTGACGACATCCAAAAGCATTGTCAAACATTGTTGTGAAATTAACTATTACAAATAAAGTTACATGGAAGCTGTCCGATATGATTTACCTGTGCGTGTTCCTTTAGAGATTTCCAACTTTCGCGATTTGAAGTTGTCACGATATTGCTTATCGTCTTAAAGAATTTCTAAAACCGTTACAGACAATGACATTCGATTTCCTTGTAACTCCTTAAAACATTTTAATTAATATAACAACATTGATCAATTTAATTTCGTTTTGATGTTGATTGTGATTTAACATGTGCCAGCAGGGTAGGAACATTTAACTACATGCAGTGTATGAAACTATTGTCTCTAAAACAAACAACTTTAAATCTTTTAAACCACACGAAGCTTTCTTTACCTCAGCAATTGTATCAGAAACTAAATGGATTGATCGGTTCAGTAGAATTGCGACATGTTCCAATGATGTAGTGACTGATGTAATTGCTCCATCCGTAAGCGTCTCATTGGCACTTGAAGGTTCTTTGGTAATGTTTGCAAAGTGTTCAAGTGCATTGGCGACATCTGCCTCTGACGAATCAGTGTTAAGCTTTTCAACCTATGATACAAAAAACATAGCAATGTAATTTAGTATACATGAAAACCGTGCTTACCGGCGCAATGTTTTGGTTAAAAGGATCATAAATTCATGTGAGATGTTTTCTAAATATAATCATATGATTGGAGTGTACATGTACCTCTTTACTCGCGTCAGCAATGTCATTTCGTACACAGGCATACACGGGCAGACGCCAAGTACCATCAAGTGCACAATGTCGTGACATAAATCCTGCAATACAAACATACGTATTTACAAACCTGCATGTTACAACAAAAATAAATCACGTAAATGTTAAATCACAAACAGTAGTTACCTGTAAAAGGAGTTTTACAATCGTAAATACTCGTTGTGTTCGCCCTCGTTTTATACCAAAAACCTCCGCGATAATCAACGTTATCAGGACAGGTTTTAGCGTGTTGAACTGAAATGCAGAGTGCATTAAGCCTAGTCCTTTGATGTAATAACTACATACATTTATACATAATCATAATTAATATCTTTTGGTTAACAAAATAACCTGTTTCCATAAAAACATAAACATTCAAAACATTCAACAACTCATTACACGAACGGTCATAATAATAATCTAAATACCCTGTGAAACAAACTTCATGCTATAATTATTTTTAATATTGCCAAGGAAATACCGTGACTTGTGCATAAAGGCTCGGCTCCACTCCAATAACCGGAAGAGAGACATTGTCGTCTGCTGGTACCCACAAGTTCGAATCCTTCGTTACAGGCATAGATCGCACTTGCTTCAAATGATGTGCCATTGGACAAGGTAACAATTCCATTTGTAGGGTTCTCTATTGCCCCACAGTCTGAAATACAGTTTAACCACATTATATTTCTATAACAGGCCTTTAAGCTAGTGTTTTATCTGGTCTTGCTTTATTTAAATAAAAAAGCACAATTATGATTAATACTTGTAGCTTCAAAGAAAATCAGGATATGACACGAGTCATTTATTTACATTTATTTTTATAATTACCAAATCACGATCGAAGAGGTATATAAAAGTTGCCTTAACTAATGTCAGTACAGTATGTTACGCCTGTTCGAATGGCGTTTGATGGCCCCGGGCTTTTACATTTTAAAGGTGCTATACCTGTATCTTTTTATCTGAATTGTTTACATCTTACTTTTAACCAAACTAAATTGTGTGAATCCTACTTCAGTACATAATTTTAAGAGAGATTCCCGAATAAACATAACCACGCGTGTTAAAATAAAATGTTGCTTTGTTTATTTATGTTTCGGCCAATTGCGTTGAAACAGTAAAATACCTTGGCTTTAATCGACACATTCCGTTGTCTCAGTGGTGTAGGGTTAACGCATCTGACCGCGGTGCGAGAGGTTTCGGGTTCGATTCCCGACTCTGGGTAGGAGTTGTGTTTATTTTTTTTTTGGTGTTGTTGTGTTTTAATTTTCTTTGTCCAAAACACATTATTTGACATGAAATGTTGCAATTCCTTTTGCAATGTTAATACAGTATTTTTACTTAGCATACTGCAACATTTATAACCGATTATAACAGTATCAAAATACGGACCTAGCATCTTTAAGTGAAAGTGATTGTCATTCACAGTTTACTTACCAACAACTGTACACGTAGCGTTTGTCCATGACCCGATGATCGTGCAGGTAATAACATCTACACTGGCAATGTATCCAGTGTCACACTTGACGTCCGCATTGGCGCCGTACGTTGTGTCGGAAGAATCAACTAATACGTAGACACCATTGTCAAGTGTAGTAAAATTACCACAGTCGATATCTGTTTAAGATAAAGAAATCTTCTTAAATTTCTTTAAGCGAATGACACAAATCTTTGGAAGAAAATAATCAGTCAGGCGTTGTTTCGTAAAGTTGGCTACATTTTAGCTTCGAAAATGAATAAATACGTTAAAGGATAATTCAGCTGTTTTAGTGAATTTTAAAATGCTATCTAATATAACCAAGAAAACATTTGCATGGTCTTGTTTTCAATCGTGGTGTTTGCCTTGAAAATTTAATTTAATTAATAAATTGCTATTGTTCGCTAGAGACAGTAAGAACACAATTCCTGAATTTTGAAATGATAACAACCTAGCCTTTTGACTGTGCTTTGGTTATGTGTGGATGCTTTTTCGGATGCATTAATAACACTTTTATATCGATTTGATATTTCAAAAAAAAATATTTCAAAGATTGCTTAGAATAGTAATTGGTATTAACAATCAATTATACAAATTATTTATAACTGGGTAAATACCGCCTGTAAGATCAACTAAGTGTTTACGTGAATTAAGAAATAAAACTTAAGTGCACTATTGTTTGAATTTTAAACAGCCTATACACTATATGAACATGTTTAAGTTTTGCATGACATTGACTATTGTCGTTGTTAATTAATATTTTTAGAAACTCAATCCCATTCAAACAACAGTATGTTTATCATTTAACGGACACACATGGGTCTTATTTTTCTTTCTTTTAAGCCGATTTAAAAAATACAACGTAATATGAAGTTGTGTACCAAAGCCATTAAACAAATTCGTTTTATAAAGCGAAGTTATGATAATGACCACAACTTACATGTCAGTTGTATAGTTGTGCTCGCGCGGGGTAGCAAAGGCCATCTGTAGTTCACAGTGCACCATAACCTAGCTCCGTCATGTTTCTTTGAGAGGGTTAAAGTTAAGACTTCATTTACGGTATACGTCCCATCATTGCTGATATCAAATGTCGTAAAGGTTGTGTTATATCTGGAGAGCAGGTCCCAAAATACCGACATAAGCGGGTGGCCGCCTTCATGTCTGCATGTAAAGTTTGTCGGTATTCCTGCTATAATAGTGCTTGGAGACGCGATGGCAACTGTGGGTCGCACTGTAAAATGTGTTAGTTAAATTTACGTTTCAACTTGTTTAATTACGTTCTTCATTTTAAAACAAGAAGCAGAAAGGTTGACTCCCCATTTATTGATTATTATGATTACGTTTAACTTATTCGTATAAACATTACTGATTTGAAAACAAAAGAAATAATATAAAACATTTTGTCAATTTACTTTTAACGTCATGTTTGGGAGAAGGAAACACACAATTGAAAGAAACCTGCGTAATGTAGTTTACCCCAAACAACAAGACGTATCCTGTGAGCCGCTGTATGAGGGGCGGAACATTCATACAGCCCATCGGATTTGGTGTTTACTGACGATATCGTCAGCGTACGTTTGTCTGCCCAGCCTAATCGTTGTTGTATATCCAAACTCAAGTTTGTATTTAACTGTCCAGTCCCAAAGTAAGTGTACAAAGTTAAAGCCTCGGCGTCGGAAGGGCCGTACCATGCCGGATAGTCTATACCCAGAGCACATGTAAGGTAAGCGATTGAATCGATCTCAACATCACGAAGCGCGTCGTAGGTCGAATCTGCCGAAAGAAAGTTATCCACATATCCATGAATAAGCCTGTCTTTATTAAAAAGGATATATCAGTCAATATTTTCATTGCATTACTCATATAGCGTATGTCACTTTAGGAAGCAGTGCATTATAGTAAGACTTCCGAGTTAGTTAATAAAGATATAGAATTACCACCTGCATGCCTTTAAATCTGATACTAGTGTTGGAATTATTTAGTGATATATTAAGGGACCTTTCTTCGGTTTTTGTTTACTTAATAAAAACTGTATAAGCGTAATGAAATGTTTACTGGTCGTAGGTTGTTTAGTTGTTGATTTGTCCGTGGTAAATGTCGTGTGGCTTGAGGTGGATGCTGGGCCGGACGTTGAGGGTACAATGCTAGAAAATGTCAGTGAAGTAACAGATGGTGACTGCGACGTACTTGTTGCTGAAATGATAAACTTTGTAGTAGTTGCATTTTTAAAACAATATAAAAACAAGGTGTGCAAGGTAGATGCAAATCATTGATTTGTTATTATAACATTCTAAATACTTATTTCTGTATTCACCAATAACGTTGTAACTTGTTGTTTTGTTAATCATAACATTTTGAATCTGATGTACAATGTCCACTTTTATGTCAAGTTGTTTTAAACACGAGCTTTATGATTTTTACATTAAGCTTCTGTATAATAAACGTCGAATTTATTTGTTAAAATCTAGATAAGGAATATTTATGTTTACTGCACATTGTGCAACATTTAAGAGTTATTACCTTTAGCAGCATTGACGCGATACCATTGTCGCAATTACAATATTTGAAGACAATGACACAAACTTAAACGCTTGGTTACATATGAATTAAACGTATATTAGATTCTATTTGAGAAAAGTGTGCAGTTGCCTTTGATGATTAAGCAATAAATGATAGTCCTCTTTTACAGACAATGAGACTATCCTACTTTATGTATATAATTAAATAAACAACTCTCAATCTTTCCAATGAAATAAATAGATGATAGGCCTATTGCAGTTTTTTTAATTTATGTGTTTTCATTTTACATAACAAACGATAGTTGTTTTGTTGATTAATATTTTTAGAAACTCAAGCCTTATCAAACATCATTGTTTTTATTATTTAACTGTCACATCTGGGTTTATATATTCGTCCTTAAAGTCAATTTAAAATACAATGTACGAACATATAATAAAGCTGAACTTTGTGACCAAGCCATTCGTTATAGAAGGCGGGGTAATGGTAAAAAACACAACTTACATGCCATTTGTATAGTTGTGGTCGCGCGGGGAAGCGGGGGCCATTTGTAGTTTACAGTGCACCATAACATAGCTCCATCATGTATTTTAGACAGGGTTAATGTTAAGACTTCATGTACGGTATACGTCCCATCATTGCTAATATTAAATGTCATAAAGGTTGTGTTATATCTGGAGAGCAGGTCCCAAAATACCGACAACAGCGGGTGGCCACCTTCATGCCTGCATGTAAAGTTTGTCGGTATTCCTGCAATAATAGTGCTTGGAGACTCGATGATAACTGTGGGTCGCACTGTAAAATGTGTTAGTTAAATGTACATTTCTACTTGTTTAAAAACTGTTGTTCAATTTGAAACAAGAATCATAAAGGATGACTCATTATTTATCGATAGTCATGATTACGTTTAACGTATTCATATAAACAATACTTATTAAAAATACAATTGAATAAGATAATACTGTTTGTCATTTTATTTTCAACTAAACATTTTATATACACATAATTAAACGAATTGTTCGTAATGTAGTTTACCCCCAAACAACAAGACGTATCCTGTGAGCCGATGTATGAGGGGCGGAACATTCATACAACCCATCGGATTTGGTGTTTACCGATGCTATTGTCAGCGTACGTTTGTCTGCCCAGCCTAATCTTTGAAGTATATCCAAACTCAGGTTTGTATTTAACTGACCAGTCCCAAAATGAGTGTATAAAGATAAAGCCCCGGTGTCTGAAGGACCGTACCATGCCGGATAATCTATGCCCAGGGCACATGTAAGGTAAGCGATTGAATCCATCTCAACATCTCGAAGCGCGTCGTAGGTCGAATCTGTTGAATGAAAGTTATCACAAATAAATTAGTGTGGTTTCGATTAAAGCCATTGAACGAGGCTAGTCTGTAGCTGAAAATGATATGTCACAAGTAAAACATAAGTAACAAATTGTGAACATTTTACTTCAATACATTTAATTTTAATAGGCCCATTAGTAGTAATCTGTTCTCCTATCATGTGTCATGGTTATAGGCAAATATATTAAATATAATCTTACACTTTAGTACAATGTACATGCATTTAAAATTGTTGATACTTTCAAACAATACTTAGTAGTTCATTTATCAAGCCATATGTATGAACGATTAAACACTTGTTTATTGTATTACTCACACAACGTTTGTATATAAAGTACTCGGTGCATTATAATAATATACATTGAAGAAATGTTCCAAGTTAACAGAAAATAAATAAATAAATGGACCACCTTCCTGCCTTTGAATCGATTAGTTGCGTTTAAAGTATGTAATGATATATAAAGGGACCTCTCTTCGCTTTTGTGTTTACTTAATAAAAATTTTAGAAGTGTAAGAAAATGTGTACTCGTCGTAGGTTGTTTAGTTGTTGATTAGTCCGATGTAAATGCCGTGAGGCTTGAGGTGGATGTTGGGTTGGATGTGGAGGGCGCGGTGCTAGTAGGCGTTTCTGAGCTAAATGGTTGTGAGTTCGACGTACTTGTTACTGAAACGACAAGAAATTGTGTACGAATACACACATGGGCGATGTTGATGTGCCGTTTTACTAAGAATATTTACAAAACATGGAACCAAAAATACCCGTCGACGTACCATGCACAGTAGAAGTGAAAAGATTATCGTACTTGTTGGTATTTGTTCAGTTATTGATTTGTCCGTGGTAAATGACGTGTGGCTTGAGGTGAATGTTGGGCCGGACGTTGAGGGTACAATGCTAAAAGAGGTCAGTGAAGTAACTGATGGTGACTGCGACGTACTTGTTGCTGAAATGATAAACTTTGTAGTAGTTGCATTTTTAAAACAATATAAAAACAAGTTGTGCAAGGAAAATACACATTATTGATTTGTTATTATAATAGTCTAAATACTTATTTTTGTATTCATCATTATAACAAAGTATTGTTTATCCTAACATTATGAAATCTGATGCACCATGTTCACTTGAAATTTTATGTCAAGATGTTTAATCACGTGCAGTATAAATTTTACATTGAGGTGCTTGATAATAAACAGATTATATTTGGATTGTATTTTGCAAAATCTGACTAAGATAAGGAATATTTATGTGCACTGCACATGGAGCAACATTTAAGATTTATTACTTTGGCAGCTTGAAGGCGATAGCATTTTGGCAATACATATTTTAAAACATAGCACAAACTTGAACACTTGGTTAAATTTTTAATTAAATGTATATTACGAGTATGTAGTTGCTTTTGATGAATATACACTGTCTTCTTTTGAAGAAAATGAAATTATCGTGTTCTATGTATATAATAAAATAAACAACTTAAAAGTATGTGAATAAACTATTTTGTGGACAGGTATTTCGCAGTATTGAATTTATTTGTTTACATTTTTACATGAGAATGATAGGTGTCCTTGTTACTTAATAAGTCAAGATACCCAAACCACTGTGTATTCTTCAATTAACGAACATAATCTGGTTTTATTGTTCATCCTTTTAAGCCGATTTGGAATTAAAAAAATCATATAATGAAGCCTTTGCCAAGGTCTTTGAGCACATTTCTGTTAGATATCGAAGTTATGATAAGAAAAACTACTTACATGCCGTATTTATAGTGATGCTCGCACGGGGAAGCGAAGGCCATTTGTAGTTTACAGTGCACCATAATATAGCGCCGTCATGTATTTCAGACAGAGTTAAAGTTAAGACTTCATTTACGGTATACGTCCCATCATTGCTGATATCAAATGTCGTTAAAGTTGTGTTATATCTGGAGAACAGGTCCCAAAATACCGACAACAGCGGGTGGCCACCTTCATGCCTGCATGTAAAGTTGGTGGGTATTCCAACCACAATACTGCCTGGAGGTAGGATGCTTGTTGATTTAGGTCGCACTAAAATTAATAAGAAACGGCGACTGCCCACTACAATGGAATTTGATTTTTCAACAAAAATCTATAAAATAAGTAAAGTGTGTGGGACAACTGAACCAGACTACGCGTTGTGCCTTGTATCAGTGATTACGGAATTATTCCCACTGGGGATCTAATTACTGACCCGATACTGGTGTTTTACCGTCTGGGCTAACCGGACCGTCTTATGTTTAATGACTTTAGATTAAGAACTTTTACAGGATGAACATGTGTGCGCTAGTGTCACATTAGTTGAATTTTCTGAATACAAAACTGATATTTACCCCAAACAATGAGACGTATTCTGTGAGTCCCCATTCCAGTTACTGAACATGCATAAATCCCATCGTCGTGTACTTTTAAAGAACTAATCGCGAGCGTATTTGTAGATGCCCAGCTTAGGCGATTTAGCTTATCCGAACCTAAGTTTGT
>Ga0224511_10004821_pt1 | contig 10361 bp, 2 predicted proteins | sample SF_May12_sed_USG_2_FD_169988 | JGI IMG/M metagenome (GOLD analysis project Ga0224511, IMG submission 169988) | Sediment microbial communities from San Francisco Bay, California, United States - SF_May12_sed_USGS_8_1 | ecosystem: Environmental > Aquatic > Marine > Sediment | place: USA... | reverse complement strand
ATCCAAAAACTGAGAAAAGTTGTGCGGTGGATCGTCTTAAAATGCCATATATTTAAATAAAAAAAGGTTTATAAAATCTATTCCTAGCTGCAAATATGTGAATCCATTAGGATGGTCATACGTTAAGAGAAGGTTTACCATTTAGAGTTGATAGATGTTGAGATAAAATTCTGTATTTTAGATATAATTCCACTACGTAAATAAAAAACTTGTATTATTGTATTATTAAAACAATATTTAGGCATAGTAAACAACTTTTATAAAGAAATTACGTATATTTCTGTCCTCACAAATACAACAATGTCGGAACTAGAACCACGGCATTTAGGTGATATATTAAGTACGCACTTGGTTAATTGTACCACTTAATCGCTAGACTAAAACCCAAAAAACGAATGTCAACGATAATGGCTTTACTAACTCATGGCGTATAAATGTTATTCAGTACCCTAAGAAATAAAACGAACATTAAAAAGTCTAAATAGGATATAAATACCTTTATGTTCAATCAGAATCATGTAATTTGTGAAGAATATTAGTCTATGTTTTCTTGCATTCATAGAATAAGAATTGGATATCCTTATATCGCGTTAGCGAGTTTCACCGTTCTATGTATTGCCTATATGAACAGACGTAAGCGAGGTTTAAGAGCGTGGTTTCGATTATGAGCGTTAAAAATATAGATTTAGTATGCAACATAAACCTGAGTGTTATTCTCAATTATTAATTGATGATTGCAAATAAAATTATTATTATATATATTTTTGATAACAGTTAAAGAATTTATGTTCGCACATCAGTATTATTTTGCTTCAACGGTATGTTGATTCCTGCTGTGTTAGGACCGATATTCGTTCTAATACTTTAAACACATCAGAATAGAAAAACTTTATTTTATTCGTACCATGTTATTCATGGAAATTCCAGACATGCAAATCAAGACTGACAGCACTGTCGAACTCCGGAGTTATAATTGGACGTAAACGGGACACAGTAAACATAACAGTTTCTGGTAACATGACTACTTTTATGAACTAAATATATAAAACATACGAACCATCATTATGTACTTCCAGGGGAAATATATTGTTTTGCCGTGTCCTTCTGTTCGCCCGCCGCCATAGTTTCTGCTAAATATCTCGAAAGCTATTTACTTATGTGGTGGTTTCTCTTTACAAAATAAAGTACAGATTTTTCAACACAACTAGTCTGCAAGCAAGCCCCTTTTATATGTTGCACTTGTTAATTATATAACTGTTTTCCAACAATTATTTTTGTTAACCTATAAAACAATTTTATTATAATGTGGTATTGGCTTTAAAGTTAAAAAATATTATATTGCAAGGCATTTTAACATTTCCAGGAGATTATGAGCTGTTATTTGCCGGAAGAATATTTGATGTTTAGCATTTTACTTGTTGAAAAATGTTTACGTCTAGATTACAAATGGTCAAACTTATGCTATACATTTGATGAAAAATCACTGTAACCTAAATGTACATAGTAAAACCACACTTTTGCATTGCAATAACATTTATCATGATTACTGTTACAGGTACCCATTGTACTGCAATGTGTTGCCATGACGACCTCTGTAACAGATATTGTCCTGACAGTGTTCCATAAGACTTGTCTGTGTACGATGTTGTGCTCGTATTTCTTCGTAATATCTGTGTCTTGTTTACAATGTATAAGACTTTGCGACAATAAATACGTAGACTTACTTAGACAATATATTTTCATATTATTGTTATTTACTTGTTCGGAATTAAGCACTGAAACAAGAAGACCAAGGCAATTTATATATTTGTCAAGCAATTCCTTTGAATTTGCCTGATTCCAAATTCGAGCATAGTCACCATCGCTTTTATTAGAAAGCAGTTACATGGGTTTAATTAACATAAAGATGTATTGCATATTTGACAATATAAAATGCATGGAAAGACAGAATGAAATCAGAAGACCAGGGTTCGAACTCAATTGACAACGTCCTAAGCTGATAAAAAAGTCTTTAGGAAGCATAGCATATGAGGAAACAGTAGTCTCGTTTTATTAAAGCTGCCCATCAATGGTAATGAAAGATACCATACCTCTGACGCCCTAGCGCATGAGTGGAGCTCTATTGTAATGAAACCTAAATTGTAATGGATATGTTTTTCTCTTTAAATGAGTCTTAATAGAGGATGTTACTACATTTAGATACTGCTTGCATAACTTCATTTAATTACGAACGCAATAAGCTCTTTCGAATGAATATTTTAATTACAATGTAGTATAATTCAAATAATAAATCTTAACAATCGTAAACTAAGAAAAGCTGACAAACTTGTTCAAAGCGCAATAAAACAACATAAAGTGAAGAAATGTCAGGAGGCCGATGTCGTAATAAAAATTGAAGTGGTGTTCAAAAAAGAATGTCGTAAACAATGTAGACATGTCAAGTTTAAGGGCACCATGACAAAATGGCCCGTACAAAAACAAAGACAAAAAAGAGCACAAACACACGCAGAACACCAAGACGCAACAAACACTGTTTTTTTGTGTTTTTAAAACAAATAGACAGAGTCAAGTGAAAGGGCAATACGACAAAATTGTCGATACACACAACACAGTTGGCTTAACTAGAAACAAGAAAACACTGTACGGCGCAACAATCGAATCAAGGACGTTGTTGAATCTTGCCCCACGTTATAATTGAGTCACTATTTGTGTTACTGTGAATCGTGATCGTTGGGTGCTTTTACCACGTTTTTGCTACAACAATTACTTAGCTTTATGGAAAAATATCGGTGGCATTTATTTCATTTATTAAATTTTTTATGTTTCAAATTCATGCAGATCACTTCTAAACAGGTACGAGTCTAGGTTTCGGTGTGTTTAAGTCCGTTGCCGTAGTACTATAGTCCATAAACGTGTCGTATTTATATTATTATTGAAATGTGTCTTATCTGGTTGTTCTAAATTCTACACTTTTATAGATGCTTATATTCTAAATCGTGTCCATGACATGGTTTATAATTTGTTTCAATAAGATTCCTCGTTCGTTACAAATTGTTTAATATCTTAAAAAAGAGTAATTGTAAACTTAAATGTTTAATCACATGTTGTATTCCAAACTCCCCAAACTTTGACAGAAACACTTATTATATAGTTAAGAGTTGACAAAACAGTGACTTGTTTTCTCGTGCAGGCTATGCTTTCTGAGGGTTTTCCATTTTATCAGTTTAATTTTTTCTACCTTTTATTTTCTCTTGAAGTGCACGTACACCTCGTACTTGGTGTGACTAGAATTGAAGCAACGCTGATTGGTCTGTTAAGGTAAATATTAATTTACTAATGCGTTTGCTTACATAAGAAACAGAACTTGTTGTCATCATTAAATTTTGTATTTATTATTTTACATTGTAACAGAGCGGATCATGCCCTACTTCTTACTGGTACCACGAAATGCTATACTAGTATAACCACTTTAACATATTAACATTTCTTTATTCTGCACATTGCTTCTAGCTAAAAAGATGCTCTTAATAAGTGCCCAAGACAACAGCTAGACATTGCAGCGTTATCAGTTACTTTATAACTTTCATCAGATCGCATTATTGATATTGTACAAGTGGCGGTTTTTAGTCATTGTCACTATGAGGAGACTATGTATAGTTTCAATTGGAATATTTGCTTGTGTTTATATTGGTGAGCATTCCTTCTGTTATAACATTTAATTGAACTGTTAGTACTTATTACCTCAAGACAGTTGTTTTACATGTAATACTGTTAGCACAGTCCTGCATGTAAGGAATGGGTGTCGCAAGATTAAAAGCCGAACTTTAAATGACATTCCTAATATCTTCCTTGTAACTTTGATTCGTATCGTGCTGTAAATTATTCAAATGTGAGCATACAACATAAGATTGATGTTATGCTTGTATTTCATATACTGGTTCATCTTTATGTTTGGCGGTATTTGTAAAATAGTGGCAAAATCAAACCTACAACAACGAATATCACCTAACGAGCCGTTTACCCATTTCAGTACCAACTCTAACCAACGCAACAGGTACAAATTTTACGGATCTCTGCCATCCGAATCCATGTAACAAGGGGCGATGTTATACACTCTCTTTCAACAACCAACACACATACTTCAGGTGCACTTGCCCGCCTGGGATAAACGGGACTTCTTGCGAACGTTGGTGATATTCACAACTTTTCGTATTACGCTTTTCAGCTATAATATTGTTAGTTTAAATAGTCTATTTGCGGCTTGGAAATTATAATATTCCGGACAGAAATTACATTTTACAGTTTTCAGGCTTGGACCCTAAAAGTGCTCATTTTGGTTCATGTTTCCATGTTTATAACACACTTTCTGAGTATCAGAAGATTTCTGTCTCAATGACACATACTGTTTCTTTTACAATATCGACGTTTTCATAGACGACCCATGTCAGCCTAACCCATGCCACGGTGACACGTTCGGACGATGTTCAAACACTGACACTCCGCCCTACTTCTCCTGCCAATGTTTACACGGCTTTACTGGTGACACGTGTGATGGTATACCCGTTCACGCTCTTTTATAAATATATGAACCATTAATGATAGTAAAAGAGAAAAACTGAGAAAGAATATGCTTCACCAAAGTGAATACATTTCGCAGATTTTAATATTAGTATGTAGTGTGCTACATAGAAATGACAGATAACAATTAAATAATTAACAATCTCTAATAAATGCTGTAAATAAACATAATGTATATGATGCTGATCACTTAACACGTATCCGCAGTGAACCACCACTGTGATAGAAATCCTTGTCAGAATGGCGGCACGTGTTTCCCAATCGCCCATTACCCGTACTACAACTGCAGGTGTGCAGGCCACTTTTTTGGAAAATACTGTCATTGTAAGTATAAGCATTAGGCTGGATATAATTAACATACGCATAAAACACCAAAAGAGATAGAACATTGCGGACTTTTGTGATGTTTAGATCGTATAATTTAATATGATTAGCTTTAAACACATTCGTTTACTTTTACATATCTTGCAAAGTTACTCCTCTTTGTATTACAAAAGTATAGTTTTTCTAAATGTCTGTTGCGTCATGATGTTGTAAGAGTTTTTGTGTCGTTTTCTTGTGTTAGTTTTTGTACGGGCCATTTTGTCATGGTGCCCTTAAACATGACATATCTACATTGTTTACACCATTCTTTGTTTGAACATCTCTTCAATTCATATTACAGATGATGATTTTGGTATATACTTAAAACAAAACTGATGACACTTAGTGTAGATTATACGCTGCTACAAATATAAATGATCTTGCAAACCATCGTATGAATACTATATCATGTATATATAATTTTGAAAAAGAAACAACAATAACCAAATACACTGCATCATTATACTTTTCAACCTTTTTTACAATATTAATACACAAATCTACATTTAACAATCTAAGAAAAATAGGAAAGTCCTAAGGAAGCATAAGATGCATTGGGGAAAAAGCTGCTTCGGTTTTATTAAAGGTGTACATAAGCGGTAATTAAAGATGCTACACCACTGACGCCCCCTAGCGATAATAACATTTGACCTTTTACGTCTTACGGTCATAGTTTATTGATGTTCATGTATATTTTAGCCGAGGACCACTGTTACTCCAGTCCATGTCCCAGTGGAGCGAGATGTCAGTATTCCCACCTGGCATCTGGCTACACCTGTACTTGTTACAATACGGCGTGTCAGGAGGCGTTAGCACATGACGGTAACGATACAAATTAACATAACGCCGGATATATTTCTAAATATTTATAATAATATCACCAAAAATGATTAACGTTGTCAGGCAAGTATTCTCACATGTACCTGGACACAAAAGATTATTCTAAACAAATTAACTACTTTTGGGGGACGTGGTTATAGAAGCTTTCCCGTCATGTCATCTGGGACGACTCACATTATTGGTAAACCGGAAAATTTGTAAGAATTAGTATCTATTTTACTAGATGTACATGTGAATTGTATGTAATGCAGAAAACGTTTAACGTTTTGTACGTGCTATTAGTTAATTAAAGACGTGTGTCACCTTAAATAAACATACATTGTAGTTAAATTGAAAAGTTGACCAATCCAGAAAACGTAATAAAATATGACTGTCACTGACAAGGTAAAATTAAAAACGCATTGTGTTCAATCATGATTTCGTATCAAAGATAAAGTAGTTATTACATTTACGCAGCATGTGTTAAGTATATTATGTCTGTGTATGAGACAGATTGTGCAAGACACACCACGTGCCAAAATGGCGGAACATGTGTCAAAGACCCAGTTCATCCGGGCGTTTATTCTTGCACCTGTCAGCGGGGATTTTATGGTGATTTGTGTGAAAGTAAGTAAAAACATAAATACTAAAACATATTTATATAAAAATGTTGCCCTTTCTGAGTTTTATTACTTGTTACATTTATATTTAAAACTACATCTACGTATCATTAACGCTCTAAGCCCCTTTTAGAAATCAATAAGCTGTCTCATATGAGGAAGCATTCAGTCGCTTGCGGTGAGGAGTAGAGGTAAGTACTGGTGAACCCAGGAATGCTGATTAGTTGACAGACCGCTATGATGTAACCTAATCCGTTTTGAAAATAGTGTTAAACTTAACAAACAAACAAACAAACAAACAAACAAACAAACAAACAAACAAACAAACAAACAAACAAACTAACTAACAAACAAACAAACAAACAAGATAATATTGAGCCAATCAACATGTTACAGTCACATGCGCTATTATATACTCAGAGCACCACTGCGACAACAACCCTTGTGCTCCTCATGGCGTATGTAGACACACCTTAGGGAGCCCGTATTTCTACACGTGTCATTGTGATCCCGGATGGTATGGTCACCACGGATACAGCTGTGACAGTAATCATTTTACAAACTTATTATCATCATTATTCTGGAATAATTTCATTAGGCCTAATGTGTATTTTTAAAAACCTCGCCCAATCTGTTTTATCTGTCCACATCTGTTTATGATATTTGCTTATCGTTGACGTTACAATTGCCCCCAAACTAACTGATTTGTCTACAACAAGATGGTATTTCATAGAAAATTGAAGAACAGTGTCTGCTTCTAAGAGAAGAGAGAATGAACAGCAAATAAATCCTAATCATGGCCTTAAAAGTGCTGTCGTTTCTAAGAGAAGAGAGAAAACCCAGCAAATAAATCCTAATCCTAAAAGTTAAGGCATCCAAATAATTATTTTAAAGTTAAAGTATTAGTGAGTAAATACGTCGTTGCAATTATTATCAAGTCATAATAAAGACGCTCTATTTGGTAAAAGGTATATATACATGTATATTTCAAAAATTGTTTCGATAGAATACGCATGCGGACAACACGCATGTTCTGATCATGGCACCTGTGTCCCGACGACATATCAGCCACATTACCACCACTGTGTCAACTGCACTAATGGCTATTTGGGATCGGAATGCAACATTGACGGTATACATTGTTTTAAAAGTAACATATATGTTTACATATAATGTCAAAACCAAGTAACTACCAAGTAGTATTTTTGCTACAACTGTGTTTATCTTGTTGTATGTTGTTATATGATCAAGAGACCACATTTGGAGCTTGTGCCAGCAATCCCTGCCTTCACGGAGGTCATTGCCATCCGGTGGGGTCTGGATATGAGTGTCGATGTCTGCTGGAAAACTCTGGAACAAGATGTGAATGTAAGTGAAACCTGTTAATTTTGTGCTGGTATTGTTAACTAATAAAATAATTGTAATAGTCAAAAGTCAAATAAAATGGTTAAGTGTTTCAGTTTAATATAACTTACTACAGCTGGTGTTAAGTGCCTGTGTGGCGGCTGTAAAATGTCGCCCCGTACTTCATCATTGTGTAGTCAAATTTTTCTGGTCCTCAGGGATCATTGACTGTATGTTTGTTTACATTTGAAAATAGAGTTCCGCTCATGCGCTAGGGGGCGTCAGTGGTGTGGAATCTTTCATTACCACCGATGAACAGCTTCAATAAAACCGAGGCTGCTGTTTTCTCATTCAGACCTTGTTTCCTGAGGGCTTCCCTTTCTTCAGTTTAATTGCTTCATTAAATTGGTTTTGACCTAAATGCGTTTCCTATATCAGAGGGTAAACAGCGTTCTTGTTTAGTTTCAGCCTGCGTTCTTCGTTTAATCGTAATCAAGCTGCGTACATTTTAACAACAAAACTAAGTTTTTACGTTTCCAACTATACCAAGCAGATAAAAGTATAGTTTGTTGCATGCACAGGCAGTGTTTTGTTCAAGTTGAATATATTTTATTTGCTTGATCCAACATGTCTGCGGGTAAAACCCAAATCCCCCTTGTGCATTGCGTACGTCATTATTTTGACCATGTGTTCTGCGTACCGTTCAACAAGAAACACAACGAGTTTTGTCGTTTCCATGTATACAAATACAGTTTATGACAAGCACAGATACAATCATCCTTGCAAACATTACGTGTTTTTATTTGCTTGATTACCGGTAGTTTTCGTTTTCAATCTTTCGATCACAACAAACCATGATTTAGTCTCATCAAATAAGACAATACATTTTTCATGTATTTGCCCGAGCAAAGCTAGTGCGTGAAAGTGAGTTAATTGACTTCATTTGTAGGTTTTGCCATGTTTCTTATTGAAAGTTGCTACTTTCTTATGTTAAGTCTGAGTCTGCGTACAAATAACAGTTTTGCGTACTGCGTACAGACCTTGCATACGGTCTTATCCCCTGCAATGGATACTGCGTATTAAAGGGGGGCATCCTTATTTTTGCCAATCCATATGCCCTGAGATTAAAACACATGTGATCATGCGTACATACCCTTTGCGCACTGCGCACGGTCTAAGCCCCTCCAATGAATATTGCTTTTTAAGGGGGAGAGGCAAGGCGAAATAGCCAAAAGCAGCCCAAAATAGTCATTTACCACTTTCAAAAACTAGATTTCGTATTGAAACAAAATAAGTGAAATATTGTTATGTTACCTCAAAAGTATCACACTTTAGTAATTAAATATAACAACTATTTGTAATTAGTCATTAATTAGCCAAAACAATAATTTTTACGCGGGCCAGCAGAACTCAATATATGGTGAGAGCACATCTATCACAGTTTGTCGTATTTAATTTCATGCATCAACGGAGGTCATCTAAGAGTTTAATATGTAACACTTTAATAGTTTGTCCAAAAAAGCGAGTCAATTTTGGTTTAACATTTTGTTTACGTCCTACTTTCTAACATTTCCTTTCCTGGACAAACTATTGATGTTTCACTTATAAAACTCTAAGAAGACATTCGTTTATGCCTTAAGTTCAATACGGCTAAGTGTGAAATGTATGCTCTTAGTATATTTAGAGTTCTGATGGTCGGCGTAAAATCTACTGCTTTGGCTAATTAATGACTAATTACAAATTCTTGCTATGCTTTATTACTAAAGAATGATACTTTTGAAGTAATATACCACTATTTTACTTATTTTATTTCAATAGGATAGCTAGGTTTTCAAAAAAAGAAAAGGTTAGAAAGTAGGACGTCAACAGAATTTTGAACCAAAATTGAATTGTAATTTTTGGACAAACTATTGATGTTTTACCGATGAAACTCTAAGATGACCTCCGTTAATGCATGAAGTTAAATACGGCTACGTGTGAAATATGTGCTCTCAGAATATTTATAGTTCTGCTGGCCCGCGTATAATTATTGTGTTGGCTCAATGATGTCTAATTACAAATTGTTGCTATGTTTTATTTTAAAAAAATGATACTTTTGAGCTAACATAACAATATTTCACTTATTTCATTTCAATATGATAAACAGTTTTTGAACATGATAAACGACTATTTTGGACTGCTTTTGGCTATTTCGCTTTGCCTCTCCCCCTTTAAGGGGGTCACCATTATTCTGCCAATCCATATGTCCCGAGTTTTATTAACCTGAGAAAAGAGAAAGCCTCCAGGAAGCATAGCCTACATGGTAAAACAGGAGCCTCGGTTTAATTCATAAGTGGTACTGAAAGATGCCACACCACTGACGACACATAGCGCATGAGCGGAATTCTATTTTCAAATGTAAACACAATCAATGATTCCTGAGGAACACATGTGAAGTTTTGATTGCAAAATAATTGCTCAGTCTTAAACTTACTACATCATTGTGTAGTCATATTTTTCTGGTCCTCAGGGATCATGGAGTGTAGATGTATGTTGTTTACATTTGAAAATGGAGTTCTGCTCATGCGCTAGGGGGCGTCAGTGGTGTGGAATCATTCATTACTATTGATGAACAGCTTCAATAAAACCGAGGCTGCT
>Ga0224511_10004820_pt1 | contig 10362 bp, 9 predicted proteins | sample SF_May12_sed_USG_2_FD_169988 | JGI IMG/M metagenome (GOLD analysis project Ga0224511, IMG submission 169988) | Sediment microbial communities from San Francisco Bay, California, United States - SF_May12_sed_USGS_8_1 | ecosystem: Environmental > Aquatic > Marine > Sediment | place: USA... | reverse complement strand
AAGACTTATGTACTATATGAACAATTATTATTCGTTCAAACCATCCCAATTGGTTATATACATGTTTTTATACTTCAAAATATCCTCAATCGCATCTTCAAATTTATTTTTTATTGTATAGTTTTTATACTTTGATAATTTCATTACAAAGCTGACTGTAACTTTAGCCAGTCTCTTTTCACCAAAAACAAAAGCTAAATATATAACATTAGTCAATGTATTTACAGTTTGTTTAGCTTTTGCACGTAATTCCCCATTCATTCTTTCTTCCATTTCTGACATGTCCACAATTATAAACTTTTTAACTAATTCATTATTGTAATTCAAAAGTACTTCTGACATTAAATTCAATGTAAATTCCGACGTAAATGGCAAATGCTTCCAAATAATGATATTTTGATCAATGACATACACCCTCTTTCTAATAAAATCTCTTTCAATCGGCGTGCTGGTTTCATCAAAATATCGATAATATTCCATTATTTACCTCATCGTTATTTATAGTATAAAAATTGGGTGTTAAGCAAAAATTATTCGTAACCAAATTTAGAATTATTAATGTTTGAACATTAAGTTTGGAACATGATGTTGATCAATTTACATGAAACTGTTATTGAAAACGATGGTATTACTAAATTCAAATTGGTATTATATTATATCAATAATTGTGAAAATGCAAGTATTATTTTTTAAAATCATTAAATTACACAAGTAAACGCAAAATTAATGATTTTTAAAAAGGCGCTATGTGTTGCGTTGTACTTTCGTTTAGAAATCTCATAAAATCAAAAAAAATTACATTTAATCCATCAAAATCAAATTAAATATATTTATAGTTGTAAGGTGATAAAAAATTTACATTAAAATATATAAAGCTAACTAATTATAATTTATATAAAAATCGGTATATACTGTTTATGATCTGTAAAACTAAATAAAATGAGAAAACTAATTGTTACAGAAAAGCGCTAATAAATATAAACTCAAAAGTTAATTAATTCCTATAACTCTTATATCATATACTATTGTTTGACTTTCATTTTAATTAAAAATATCTATGGGATATATTTATATACTATAAAACTCTTAGTGATGGGTATGAATAGCTATGTTGAAAGTAATAAATTAAATCACAAAATCAGTGAAATATTGGTTATCAATAAATTTGGTGATTCATTATATAAGAAAGAATTTAATCCCATTTGCAACACTAATGATGAAAATTTAAATTCTGGGCTATTAGCTGCTGTAATTTTATACGGTGAAGTTGCTTATGGAAACCAATCAAAAAATTGTATAAAAGAAGAGCATAGTGTAACAAAACTTGAGGGAAATTGTTCAAATTGGTTAATATCAAAAAGTCAAAATATTGCAGTAGCAATCAATGTTACAACAGAATCATTTCTTAATTACATACCCAAAGTGGTAAGTTTAATTTCATCCAATATAATTTCTGGATTTGAGACTTTTATTGCTTATATGGATGGTATGTCTGTTGAAAAATATCGAGATTACCAGTCTGATTTTGATAAATTTATTGATAGTACTATTCATGAACATTTGGAGGATTTGAGTCCGTATATTCGACGATAAGTGTTCTTAATGGAGTAATACAAAGATGAAAGATTATAATATTGAAATATCAATCAATCGCGTTTTAACACCTGAAACTAATTCCAGTTGTTGTTCTATGATAAAGAGGTGTTTTTAATGTTTATAGAGGAGACACCTGATTTTTTCACTACCGATCAAATTGCATATATTTATGTTATCCATAATACTGGTATAACTCTTGTAAATCGAATGTACTCACCCTTGTGTAAAAATGAAGATCCACAATTGATTGGAGGTTTTATCGGTGCCTTAATGACCTTTGCAAAAGAGACGTACCAAAATAATTCAACTTATTGTGATGTGGTTAATCATCAATTGGTTAAAATGGAATCTACCTGTACAAATTGGATATTTTCTAATCAAGATGAATATTTTGTTTTAACACAACTTCCAAAAGAATCCACTCTTAATTATAGTAAGGACATACTCAATAGAATAAATTTCAATATACTAAATACATTCATTACCTTCAAAGAATTTTACGATGATTTAGGAATGGACACCTATAAGGATTTTTCATATGAATTCAGAGCAACTATTGATACCATTGTTTCTGAGACTCTAAATGATGCCAAGCATAACATGAGAATGAGAAATATGAAAGAAAGGATACTCGGTAGATTAAAATTAGGTTAATAAATTTAAAATTGATTAAGCAAACAATACTGAATTCTATAGATAATATATTTTATCCATTTTTTATTAATTACAAGGTAAATAATCATTAATAATTAGAAAAGGTAAAAACAATTCAATGTAGGTATTAAATATGTCAAATTCAATACTTAATCAAATACCCAAAGAATATCATAATATCCTAAATAACATTCCAAGTAGTGAGATGGAAAGTTTTATTCATTCATTTAACATTACTGATCATATTCATGAGTATTTGAAGGTATTGGAAGCTGTTGACAGAACAATTCAAGTATTTTCAATTCCATCTGGTTTGTGGTTGCATTTGTATGGTCGAATTGCTTTTATTGCAAGTAAATATGAGGAATTATTACATTTATATTCACTACCTAAATATCAAAATAATCTACAAATATTACCATTTGTTGCTAGAGTGTATACCTTTCAAAACGAATTTGAAAAAGCACAAGAGCTTTGTAATCGAGTGATTGATTCTATTAATTTCGAAGATAACATCAATTTCATGAATATTCATACTTTTTTCGAAGTATATTTCACCCAAGCGTTAATTTATGTATATAGTAGGCAAATACAAAAAATTGATGAAGTAATTGAAAAGTTGGAATCATTCTCTAAAAAATACATTGTTAAGAAAATTGTAAGTGATGATTATTTTTTGGATTTAATATTTTATGAAAGTATTATAAAGGTAATAAAGGGATTAGTTGGAGGTCAACCCAAACAAATGAGAGAAGAGTTGGTAAATATTTCTCATTGGATTGATAGTATCCATGATAAATGGGCAAAGGGTTATTATTATAATTTTTATGGAATATCTAATTTACAATCACAAGAAATGAACGATGCAGAAGATTGCTTTAAGAAGGCCTATGAGTTCTTTGGAGTAGCAAATGATTTGAGAGGTGTAACTACCGTTGGTGCAAATTTAGGTACTTCACTAATAGCTAAGGGAGAACGAGCAGAGGGACGCAAATATATTGAGGATGTTATCGAGGGTATGATCCAATTAAAGAATTATTCTTTAGCTATTTCAAATTTACTCCAAGTATCCAAGTCCTATCTTGATGATAAAAATATTTCACAGGCAAAATCCCTTGTATTAAAAGCGGAAGAACTCTCTAGCAAGGCAAATATTACTGAACCTGCAACTTTTTCATATTTTTGTTATTTTTATTCTCGAATTGGTGATCACGATCAAGCTGATAATCATTTAAATAAATTACGACAGATATTAGACAAACAAAAGAGTGAGGGTTCTGCAGAGGATATCTATACTTCTATTTGGTATATCAATGCTGCAAGTGTTAATGAAATGTCCAAGGGTAATCTGTATCAGGCAAATGAATTAACCAGAGAAGGCATCGCAAAGGCAGATAGGCATGGTCATTTTGATTCTAGTCTAGAGTTATCAACTTTATTAACTGAAATTACATTAAAAAGAGTATTAGTAGAACAAGATGAACGATTTATTCATAATGCATTAGAGCTTCTCAATGATATTACTCCTCTAATTAAAAGAATGGAAAACATTTACTATGAATCTATATTCAACATTTTGCGTGCATATCTATTTCTAGCCTTAGGGAATTCTTTGGAGGCTACTACACTTATTGAACAAACATTACAATTGTCAAGTGAAAATACTGGGTCTGATCAATATGCAGAAATTAGTCTATTTAACCAAAGAGAATCATTTCTCAAACAAAAGGGAAATACTATAGAAAATCAAAATCTATTCGCTGAGTTAAAAAATTCATGGCTCTCTAAAAGTAATCTCCATATAATTTATGTGATGGAATCTTTAAGATTATTAAGTAATTTACAATTCCAGCAAAATCAACTTGCTCCATCTGATGAATCAACATTACCACAATTCTTATTTTTACTCGGAACTGGAGGGATGACAGTATACTCTCATAAATTTAAGAAAGAAGGAGGTTTTGATGAAGTATTAATTGGAGGATTTTTAAGTGCATTAACATCATTTTCCCAAGAATTATTTGGTGGAGGTATGTTGACCCGAATTGATCAGGAAAATCACGTTTTACTACTAGATAAAATCACACCATCACTTATTTTAGTGTTATTAGTAGATGAGGAGACTTATACTCTTAGAAAGCGATTCAAGAAATTTTCACAATTATTAAAGGAATCGGAACTCATAGGAATATTAGATTCTGATTTTTATTTGAGTGAAGATAATCCATACTGGGGAGCACTTGATGAGTTAGTCAATGAAACATTCTCAGGGAGCGAATAAAACCTCTGTTCGTACTGTTTTGTACGAGGATTGATTATAAAGTCAATAAATCTATCTGAAAATAGTTTACAATTTTATCTGCAACTATATCTGGTTGTAGGTGAGTATTATCTATTCTCAGATAATTATCATAAAAAAATTCTCCTTGGGTATTCATGGTGTATTTAGTTTCACTTTCAAGTAATCTGATTTCGCTAGTACTTATATCACGTTTAGATGGTTTTTCCAATAATCTGAGTTCAGTTTTGTTCCTTCTTAATCTCTCCTCTATTTGGCAATATAATTCAACAAAACAAATTTCTGCATTTTCATTCCTAAATATTTCTACGATAGAATCAATAAATAACTTATCTTCTGGATGATCTAAAGCCCAAACATATGTGAAAATTAAGCCAATGGGGTCATTTTTGGCTACTGCTTTCATTAATTCTTTTCTAAATAAGTCTGTTAACTGACCGAAACTAGGGCTTCCAAATGGAAAGAAATTCAACAGTAACTCGATTGTCATATGGTTATGAAATAATTTCAATCCAGTTTTTTCTGCTATTGATCTACCTACAGTCATTTTTCCTGTAGCTGGTGGTCCAAAAATTATTATAAGTTTCATTAAAACCAATCCAAATTGATTATATCGTAATTTAGGTGTAATTAATTATAAATTCTCAGGTTCAGATCAATATTAACCAAATTTATACCTATTAAAACGTTTAATGTGTTTCACTCTATCATAATATCAATTGTATATCCACTCGAATTTAATGTATTACTTTGTATTGCCGTACACTTCTGAATGATATCGTCCATTTTTGAATTATATCTGTTACAGGATTCCATTAAATGATTACAAGTATTATTTTTGAATATATCCTGAAGATTGGGAAAATTTATCCTGTAATTATTCTTTTTTGCTCTTACAAATAATTCATTGAGTAATTGTTTGTATTGCTTCTGTTTATTGAATACATCATTATTGTCAATGTTTATGAATAAATGAGATTCTAAATTTGCTTCCAATAAATCCTCAATATCAGATAATTGATGTATATTATTTAGTTGCCTTTCAGTTTCTAGTAGTTGTTCTTTTGATAACATCTATATGCTAAATATTTGAATTCTTTATAAATAATTCCAGTTGATCATTGTATTGAAGAGATCATCATTTCGGATTTCCACATTTATTAATTCCTAATGTATGTTTACGTTGACAACTTATTTACAATAATTTCATCAATTATATTATCTATTTTTTTTCTTTGCTCCTTATCAATTACTATTACACTATTTAAATTGTTAAAATAAATTGATAACTTGGCAATGACTTGATTGATTGTATAGATACTCATCGTTGTTTCGTTTTTAAATATGTATGAATATAGTGCATCTCCTCTTCTTCTAATTGTAATGTAATGATCCATATATTTCAATTTTTCAATGAAACCATCCTGAGAGCCAAAGATCTCATTACCAAATGAATTCATTGCTGATAGAAAATTACTAACTAAATGTGTATTAAATTCTGATTTATGGTCGAAAATTCTTGAATAGATATGTAAGCCGTCATCTCTTAATATAACTAATGCTACTGGTTTTTCTCTATTCTGGATATTTGGGATTTTAGTATTTGATAAAAATGAGGTAATTATATTGTCTAATGATCTGTCATTTTTTAATTTCTCTGCTGTATTATCTGAAATTGTGTCTAGCTTCTCCAAGTCTAATAATTTCTCTAATTCTATTGAAATGAGATTGGTTATAAGACGATCTCCGTATTCTCTTGTCTCTTCTATTAATCTTAATAAGATTTCTTTTGCTTCTGTAAATTTATTTTGAATAATTAATAGTTTACTAACTAGTAAAGACGCTTTATGCATGACTAAGTATAATTCAGTCTCTAACCCATATTCATGTAACAAATCAATTAATATATTGAATTCATTAAATACATCTTCATTAAATCCCAATTTTAATTGATATAGATATAGTTCACACAGATGATAGATGGATCTAATGTGAATAAACGCTATTTTGAATTCTGAATATATAATATCTCTGAAGGTATCTTCTGCTTGAACTTTATCACGAAAAGAATTACTTCTGCTAAGGATATATGCATGACAATAATGGAAGTAACGATCAACTAATTTGTTTTGATTATTTCTTTCATAGATTTCTTTAAGTCTAATTAAATAATCATTAGCAAGGTTTAATTCTTCTTTTTGTATCATTATTTGAATCAAATTTATTAAATTTAATGATTGATTTTCCTCGTTTTTTATTTTTTGATTTATCAGATATGATTTTTGTAAATAATGTATTGCTATATCAAGCTCATTATTTTGCCAATATGAATGACCAATATTATTGTAACCTATAGCTAATTGTTCATTCTCACCAATTTCTTCTTTTAGTTTAATACTTTTCTTATAAGTCTCAATAATTTCTGTTGTGGTTTTGTACTTAGTACTACTTACAGCTAAAATATGGTAATAAATCGATAGTACATACTTATAATTTTCATGTTTTAATAATTCTGAATTCGATTGAAAGAGAATATGTTTCACTTTCTTTAGATATATATTTACTAAAAATAACTTTCCCATAAACCAATAACTCATACATACCTCTGTGTATATTTCTGCCAATACTAAAGGTTCATCTTTAAATTTATCAAATGATTGAGTTGCTAATTTTAAACAATCCTTGTATTCTGCTTGCGCCCTAAGTAATCGCAATTCATAAAGAATTAATTCTGGTTGATTTGGATTATTATTGATTATCTTTCTGATTTCACTATAACTTGCCGACTCAAATAGTAATTTAATTTCAGAAATCAGCTTTAATACCATTTGAACTATTAACTTATTATAAAATATTGATTAATTAACCCTACGATTTTTTAATTTAAAAATTATAATATATTACATTTTAATTAACAATACCATATTGTAGATATTCATATTGGCGATTTCATCACAATTTAAAATTTTAAAGTTTATTACCACATTAACAATTCAAAATGTAATTCTATCATTTACTTTGTTTGTGTTCTTTTTGTATAGTTTAATTATTCATTCAAAGTAGGAAAATCTAATATATTTTCATGTTAAACATATAATATTGTTATTTCCAATAATAATTAGCCACTGCGATAAGGGGAATTATGATGAGGCATTAAAATTATTGGAAAGTTATAAAGGGAATACCCATCAGATATTGCTAAAATTAAATCACGCCTATATTGTCGGTGAAATGGGTAGGTTTGAAGAGTCAATTGGCTTGTATGATGAATTGTCTCAATATAGGGGGGATTTCAATAAGTATACTCCGATAATCGACTTAATAGTATTGCTTAATAAGGCATCCATGCAAAATTTATCTGGGAATTTATCATTGGCATTTAATGAAATTCAGGCTGCAGAAGAAATTTTATTGAAATTGGTTTTAAAACCAGATATAATAAAACAAGAAGTTAAAGAATTAATTGACTTTATTCCTGATGAGTTCCCACCAGCAATTCAAGTGAATTTTCTCACTCAATTACAATTAAACTTTAACATTATAAAATCTCGAATACTACATAGGTTTGGAAATTTAAAAGAATCAAGTAAGCTATTGGAAAACAACATCTCCGTTATTGATTTCAAAAGAGAATTTGCCTTCAGCTGTGCATATTTAATGCCAATTTATAGGGATCTCGGAAAAAATATGATTGCAATGGATTTATACCGATCAGCATATGAAATAGCCTATCAATTGGAAATGAAATCACTTATCGGATATTTATATTTTCAAAAAGGAATAATCTACCTGTATGACCAGGGACTAGAAATTGCTTTGGATAATTTAAAGAAGTCCTTAGAAATTAGACAGCAACTACCCAACGTGCAGGATTTAGCAGCAATCCATGATGTAATGGGATTTGCCTACATGCAAAAAGGACAAATCGAACATGCAAAGGATCATATAGAAGAATCCTTAAGATTAAGAATAATTGTTGGAAATAATTCAGATATATCATCTTCTCATGCATCCTTTGGTATGCTTCTAATTCAACTCGGTGCTTATGAAGAGGCATTAATTCATTTAAATAAAGCAATTAATATGCATCAATCAACCATCAAATTAACAAATTATTCTTTAACTTATGTTTCTGCGATCTATTGTTACTCCGAGTTAAAACAAGTAACCAAGGCAAAGGATTATTATGAAAAGTTAAAACAGATTTATGGAGTTGAAAATGAAGAATATTTTAATTTATATCTAAAACTATGTGAATCATTTATACTTCGATCTGATGGTAGATTAAGATCAAAAGTAAGGGCATTAGATCTTTATGATGAAATATTAAGGACTAATATAATGCAATCTGTGATGTTTTGGAAGATAATTTTGCTAAATAAATGTCAAATCTTAATCGAAGACTTGAAAGATAGCAATAACCATGAAATATTGGTAGAATTGAATGATACTATTGATATTGGATTTACATTTGCAAAATCTAAAAATGTACATTCCTTCTATATTGAATTATTAATAATGAAAAGTAGATTACTACTAATGGAGAATAAAATTGATAAGGCCGAATCATATTTACAAGACGCTTTAATTTTAGTAAAAAATCGTGAATTGAGCTTTCTTTCTTCGCGAATTGAAGAAGAAATCAGTTTGATTGAGAATAAGCGAGATATCCTTGAAGATATGATTACAAAAAATACAGAACTTATTAGTAGAATGGAGGAAACAGAAATTGAAGAGATGCTATATCAATTTCTCTATAAACGTAAGCAGCATCTATTAACAATGCAGGATAAACCAAAATTAATCCTCATACTGAATCCAATTGGATTATGTATCTACTCAAGGAATTTTGTTAAAGATAGCATTGACAATCAATTAATCGCTGCTTTTATCACAGCCATAAATTCTATCAGTATGGAATTATTACATGTTGAGGGTAGTATTGAAAGAATTAGACATAATGATTATACAATTTCAATAAAAGTTAAAAATAAAATAACATATTGTTATGTATTTTCAGGTCCTTCCTACGGTGCAATGTTGAAGCTAGATAAAATGATACAATCAATTTCAATAAATCAAGATTTAGTCGATCTCTTTCGATCAAATGTTCTAGTAATTAATGAAGAAATACAGGAAGCTATAAATGAGATTGTTGATTCAATATTTGGCTTAGAACACCAGGTTCTGTAATTTCAGTATTACTAGTAAGTTAAAATATTAAAGAAAAGCTCAAATATCTTATTAACCTAACTCATCAATTCTTTATTTGCATCATAAACGATATAGAGTAGATTATATGCCATAGTTAAATATTTTATGAATTGAAATCTGTCCCAAATAATGTATTTATATAAAATGATTCACATATATTATAATAGATTTGACCGATAATAAGATGAAATACTATGAAGTGGAAAATATAACAACAGAAGAAAAAGAATTCATTTTATCTAGAGTTTACTTCTTAAAAGAGAATATATTTTATCATAAAGGATTACAAGGTACTACAATTTATTCGTTCAATTTAATGCATGATAAATTAATAGAGATCATCAAAAATCATACGGATATATATCTCATTGTAGATTTAAGTGATGTCAAAGATAAGGGTGGGCAAGTTATAAGAAATCATATCAGTGAAAAATTCAATTCGATTGAAGGACTTCGATATATTGCTTATATGACTGGAAAAAACCGATTTATTACATCTACTCTTCGATTTTTTATGAGGAGATTAACTGAAATCCCTTATTCTATTCATTCAAATATGGATGATGCATACGATGGCATTGAAAAATTTAAGGCGCAAC
>Ga0224511_10004819_pt1 | contig 10362 bp, 5 predicted proteins | sample SF_May12_sed_USG_2_FD_169988 | JGI IMG/M metagenome (GOLD analysis project Ga0224511, IMG submission 169988) | Sediment microbial communities from San Francisco Bay, California, United States - SF_May12_sed_USGS_8_1 | ecosystem: Environmental > Aquatic > Marine > Sediment | place: USA... | reverse complement strand
CTCTAGCCACTGATTTATCCTGTGACTTATGTGTTCTCATAGGTATGGGACCGGAACACTCGTCAGGCCGTATGGAGCGTTTCCTACAGATGTGTAATGATGACGAAGAGCACGTGCCGGTCCTTAACAAGGACACCATGATGCAACAGATGCATGAGATTAACTGGTTCATCTGCAACCCTTCGACACCCGCCAACATGTTCCACCTGCTGAGGCGACAGATCCATCTGCCATTCAGAAAGCCGGTGAGCATTCAATTAGTTAGGGGTGTCAGTTACGTAAAGCTCTCATGTAGTCAGAGCCTTTCATTAACCAGGGCCTACATTATCTTAGCGAGGTTACGTGTAACTTGCCAACTGGCAGTATCTCAAAGCAACTCAATATTAGGTATGCTTTGCACTTAACTGCTTTCTGTTAAAATAAGCAGATTTTTTTGCATAAAATCATGTATGGGAGATGACCAATTTTTAATTTCTCTTTGGGTTCCGTTGATTTTTTAGGTTCGCACTCAAGTCCGTTGAATCGGCATATTACGCAATGTTTGATGATATTTTGTAGCTTATTGTGTTCACTCCTAAGTACCTGTTGAGACATCCGGAGGCTCGATCGAACTTCGATGATTTCATCGAGGGCTCTGAGTTTAAGAGAGTGATCCCATCCACTGTGGACCCCAGCAATGTAGAGAAGCTCATCTTCTGTTCCGGAAAAGTCTACTACGACATGAAGCACATCCGGGTGGAGACGGATAACAACTCCAAGATTGCTCTTTGCAGAATCGAGCAGGTGAGATTATAAAATTGAGAGAGGTAGGATATACGGGTGAGATGCGCTGGCGCACCAGACCCCCTCACCAGCCATTTTATACAGTTGACTTTCTTAAAAATGGAATCCTTGAAGCCAGTGAGTTTGAAGTTATCCTCAGATAGGGATGATAACTCTATGATTTTGATTAACTGGATAATCTGTAAAAATGTGGTGGTTTATGTAACAAGTAACTCTCCAGTTTTTTTTTCAAAATTAATAGTGTTCTGTAAAGTCACCATGACAACCATTGTTGAGTGGCTGACCGGCTAATATATAGCCTCTTCACCATTGTTTTGAAGCGGTTAGGTTGTATACTTGTTCTTCAATCGTCCGTGGCTTTGCATGGAGCACCACGAGCTGCAGAATCAATGGTACACTTCAATGAGAGCTTGTTTTTGAAACTACGGTTAGGGTGAGGAGCTCACAATCATAATGGCAGCTCACGTTAACTGGAGTTTGGACCCAGGTTCTTGCGATCGCAAGTTTAGCACATTCTCACTGAGTCATCCCGTTAGCCCAATCGGCCGCCCTGACTCTTCCTTTCTGTATATAGATATCACCATTCCCATATGATCTTGTGAAGCAAGAGATACTGCGATACCCGAATGCTCGTATTGCCTGGGCACAGGAAGAGCACAAGAATATGGGAGCTTGGACATACGTCTACCCCCGAATCCGCACACTCATGCGAAAGATGGGCATGCGAAACAGAGTGGAGTAAGTTCATCCAGTGCTTAGTTTTGGCACCAGTTTACTAGTGTATTATCAACAATTGACCACAAGTCCATAAAAACACAAAACATAAAAAAGCGATTGGAACGAGTTGGGTTATGGTTGGCAAGGTTTTGAATACGCAATGTGTGTAAAACAACCACCGGATGTTACCACAGACAGGCTCGCTGTGAGACTTCAGACCGATCAAATAATGTAAACCATTGAAAGAGTAAAAGGTGCTAGATGGGAATCTGTTGCAACCAATAGTCAGTGTAGTATGGAGCTAGTCGATTTTAATTGGTCGCATATTCGTTGTGAGATTTCGTTGATGAGTGACTACGTCTAAACTGAATATATCATAGTGCCATCACACTACCCTATATCACTGACCACCTGCCACAGTTGCATTGTGCATCTCTCATTAGGTTGATTGTCTTTGTCAGGTACATTGGTCGATACCCGGCCGCAGCCACGGCTACAGGCAACAAACAGGCTCACATGACAGAGATCTCACAGTACATGAGGGACGCCATGGACCTATCACACGTGCCCGAGGAAAAACAGTTCTAACTGGCCTACACCTCGCAACACCGTGATGGGACACGCGTGATGTCACCGCTTATATTCGCTTGCTCAGAACCTCATTAGTCAATACCATAGCTGGACGAACTTACTAGAGATAGGTTTGAGTTGTGTTTGTATTGTCCACCAGTGATTTCCTGTTACGATCGAATGCAGCTCTACCTACTCATCAATGCATCGTTACGTGTATTTTGGGTTTACGTTTTGAAGCTGTATATGTCCTTGTTATCTCTACTCTAGTGCCACACGCTGTGATATTTTGCAGCCACTCAGGATTTGCGTTCCCTCTTCTGTAGTTATAATGCATAGACTGTAGTCGTTGAGTGCCATTCTATAAACAATTACTCACCGCGGAACCATGGAACTAGTATCAACACCTGGGATACTTTTCGTATTGAGCAAGATTATATAATAAACTATATTTTCCACCCAAGTTTGAGCTGGAAATGTGTTTCTAATTTATATAGACCACAAGAATAAAAATGTTGGCTGTACATCGGTTTGGTGTATTCCCCCTTTCGTTCTCCTGTTCACTCAACCTTAGAATGCATTGTTTACTGCCTCCAGAGCTTGTGAGCACAGATGGTCCATTAGTCCATCGCCTCCTGCAATTATAACACCAGATCTTTCAGTTTGCTATACAAAACAGCTTGGGCAGGCTTTGGTGAAGTCAACATATTAGGTGCAGCATAGATTGGAACTATGGCTGTGTGTAACTTGCTATGCCAAAGCATTACACTGGGCAATTTCATTGGAAATGTATTACAACTATGTGCTCTACAGATGAAAAACATATGCCTGATACAGTCGTGAATGGCAAGTCCTATCTTACGTTATATTGAATACTTCACATATTGTTTGTAGACTATGACGAAAATTTAAAAGTCCTCAATTTCAATCCAACAGCAATTCAAGAACCTTCAACTCCAAGGAAAATAGTTCAGTTCAAACTAAACTATATATTTAGTACTCGCACATCCAAGAATGATAGAGTATTCCGTGATGAACTCATGCCAAACTTACCAAATTCTAGATCTGTTATTTTACATTTGTAAACGAGTTCTCCTTTTACCCACAACTCCACCATATTTCTGTCATGAATCTCAGCTAATTCAACTCTATGGCCTTTGGACTTCAGGAGTTCTAGAGAACAAAAAACAACGTATGTAAACATGATACAGAATATTGAAACTAAAAGAGCTCGATCATACCCATTAGGTCCCTCTTGATCTCAGTTTAGCGAAGAACGGTATGGAAAATTGATGGAACTACTTTATATAATATTGGGTTTAAACTTAGCTCATCTTTGCTACCAATATGTCCATGCAATGCCTAAAGAAAACGGGAAGGGTTGGCAACAGAGGGGGCATTTGGTGGGAAGATTCCACGGAGTTCACGCGGAAGAGTATTTGTTGTTATAGCGGGTTTATCTGAGGGTGACAGCGGTGAGCGACACAGAGAGCGGAGCCGCAGAGCTGTTTACACGAGTGGCAGTGCTGTCTGTGCCGCTCAAATAGGTGTCAACCTTTGCCAATCCAGCGGTATCCAGCGGTACAGTGTCTCTATGAGCCAACGATGCATGCACTATTTTTTCCAAGTGGCACAGGTGCAGTGACCAATCAGTGTGGCGATTTTAATTTACTTCGGATAGATTTCCGCTCCCAGTGTTTAGGTCAAGGGCGAACTTGGTAGAACGGCAATTTCGAATCTGCATTGTCATTGGTTGCCACTTACCTGACGCTGAAGAAATAGCGCCTACAGGATCGGCATTGTACCACTGGATCACCGGAGGCTGAAGCCCACTTGACGGCCATTTGGAGTGGCTTTTAGGTTGCAACCGGGCGGTTCCCGATGGTGTAAACTCCACGTAATGATAAGATCATTGAAAAGGAGCACTTACTTTGCATGCCTTCTAATCGATCTGTCCGATGAGCCACTATTCCACAGGAATCATATGGCCCATAATGTATATGGATGTGTTTCTTTGATGGATCCATCAGCAACTACTGCAACATGTACAGCATGATTGATAGGTGTTAGGTTATGAGGCTTTGGGCATGTTTCGTAGTTGTATGCTGTTTCGACACGCTTTCAAGGCATTCAACCCTGTCAGCCTGTTGCGTGAGGAATAACGTGCTTAACGCCAGAAAGTGCTGTAAACGCACATACATACATGCATACGTACATCACAAGCGAGATTCAGGTTGCTGCCCTGGCGTTTATCCTCAGTAATGCCAATGTGGTATGCACTTCTTGATCCTACTAATAGTAACAGGTTCTTCTTAAACGCCTTTGAAAAGTGCCTGTTTGAAATATAGAACCGGGCACAGACGTCACCCTAACGAAGTATGATACTCTGCTTGAAAAGTAAACAGCCTCTGCACTTTGGTACGAGCGGTAAGTGAGCTACCAGAGCCCTAAACACGACGAACTTGATGGAGAGTTCAACAAGAACTTCTGATCACATTGTTGTTATGGTAACTATTTGACTTCCGGTTAACCTTGACATCGCCTGTGCCGAAAACGTCATCGATTTTTGTGCAGTTGCACATGCGTTCGCTTTTCACGGGTTCAGGTACAAGTTGAATATTCACCAGACACTTTTCGCTGTTTAAGCCTGCCGAGTGATTGAATTGTAAGTTCGTGATGTAAAATGAATCAAACAGTTCTTTTATCCTCTATCTAACTGCCCAAGCAAATGACTTATCTGACTAGGAGCGAAGGTACACGCAAAGCCGGGTGAATTGATTCAATGATTCAATCAATGATTGACTCATGACTCATAACATGACTTGAGTCATGATATTCATGATTCATTCATTCATTATTCCATGATTCATGACTGACAATTGAATTGACATTGGGTTGATAAATCTTGATTGGATTTAAATATCATTGGATTGATTGAAATATTTGAATGATTGATAGATTGAATGATTCAATCAATGAATGATTGAATCACATTGGGATTGGTCGGACTGGTCTTGGAATTGGATTGGACATGACTGAGTGACATCCGTCACATCCCTGACTGGAAGTGAAAGTGATGGCACGTCGTGACTCAGACACTGAGGCAGTGACTGAGTGAATCATTAATTGAGTCAAGGACTGAGTGACATGAATTAACTCACCCACTGACTTAGTTAGTTGGTCTCCTGGAGTTGGTCGTGGTGAGCTACTGTTAGTGTTGCAGGCGGTTTGAGTCCTACTCCTAGTTTTACTCTTATTCTTAGTCTTTACCCATACTTACAGTCAAAGTCATTACTGATTTACTCAGTCACTCAGTCACTGATGGAGTGACAGTTTGAATGTCAGTCGGTGAGTGAGTCCGGCTCACAGTGAGTGAGTGACGCTGACAGCCCAGTTACAGTTAGTGGAAGTGAGTGACTCAGTCACTCAATAATAAACTCAAACTGATAACTGATAGAATGATCGACTGGCTGATGTGACTGGTCACTAAAAGTAACTATCCCAACGGGTGCTGCTGAACAATTGACTGCATGGTCTAGTTATTTCAAGTTCGACGGCCTCTAAACTCTATCAATGTCACCCACATCTTGACACAGGGTTTATGAAAAATCGTGCCTAAAATGGCATTGATTGTGGTCTATCTCCACTAAGAAAAGACCCTGATTATTGGAGGAAGGGCCTAAGAAGATGGTATATTGCTTCATATACCTTATGTCCCTTCATAGGAGAACTTGGGAGACAGCTGTGCGATGTTCTCTTTTTGAGCTAGGATTTATATAAGGAGCTCACACTCTTGTTGGGTTACCTGGGTTTAAACCCGGGTTCATGGCAATGCAAGTTCAGCGCTCTACCACGGAGCTATCCAGCCATATGCATAAGTTGACACACAAAAACCTTTCCATTATGCGCACCTCATTATTTAGATACCTGAAACAGACTACACCATGGCAAAGAGTTTAAGAAGTAAAGCAAAGAGAGCTTTTAAACAGATCAAGCGGGAGAAATGGTCTAAAAAGGAGTCAGCTAAGCTAAAGCAGATAGTGGATGTTGCCAAAAAGAATGATGCCGCACAAGAGCTGAAAGACGTAAGTAATGCAAGCGTTTCTGTGTCCGAAGAAGGCCATGTCTTCTGCAGAACCTTTGCCTCATCTAATCCAGCAGTTTTGTTAACACAAAAATCTGCAAATACTGCTTTTCATAATCAAAGACAACGTAATGTATATGTACATGGGCGACTTGTAGTGGATGCAAAGGGGTGATTTTCATGTAAAAGTAGTGGATATATGGGGACGAGTTAGGCATAAGTAGCGGATATACTGAGGTTGATTAACTTGTAGGTATATAAAGTGGTGGATATACCTAAAAGTAAGCCGACAGCTGAACAGCTTTCAGAGGAGATGATGGGTGATCAGATCACTGAGCAGAGTGAGAACGGAGAGAATACCGAGGTGGAAACTGAAACCATAGGTTAGTGGTCTCCACCAAATAGCCCACAACACCCCTCGCATCTCATCCCCCATGCCCCAAAACCTCATGCCCCCATGCCCAACACCCCTCCACATCCCCTCTCCACTCCTGTCAACCGGACCGGGATATATAAGTATCTCCACGGTTCTCCCACATGCCTCCGCACAAAGCTAGATGAAATAACCAGTTCCAGGCTTTGTACCCAGAATTTTGAGCCAAGCACTTCAGCTATTGAAGTTACTCCTCCACTTCATTAGCATTCTCCATCCCATTTATCTTTGAAGTGACAAATCATTACGACTTGGAAGACGGAAGTCTGCTTAAAATGCCATATTAATTTTAGTATATCACCATGACTTATATATAACATCTGATGCGACTAGTTTTTTATTTTGTGTATTTGATGAAGTTGCTGCCTGGGCAGGTTTTTTGGTAGTGAGAGCTGGCTATGCCCAGGGTCAGCTCCACTCTGCCAGAACACCCGCTGATTCAGAGGTTGGGGGTCAGTCAACCTAAGCCATTTGTTTACATGTCACCTGTCGAAATTCGATTGCTTTTAACGAGAGGGGAAAGGTGGATCTTTAACAACTGCGGAGTAATCTCGACCCTAATTATCCACTGATTGTTACCTCCATTATTTTTACCCGTGGTCTTCCGAAGCCACGCTAACGATTTGGAATGATAGGCTTGCTAAAGGCCCATCCCGAAAAACATTCTGCCCGCACCCAATTGAGCTATCCTGGCCCCTATTTGACATTCAATGGACCACTTTCTTGAACCTTTTTGATAAAGAAGAAAAATTCCTGGGTGTTGCTCATTGTTTCGTCGCTAAAACTAATATGTGACTCTGCACTCTACATGAACTGCTTCATTACTAATAAGTTTTTCTTATTGCAGTCCCGAATACAGACCTTGAATTGCGTAACAAGCACGGGAACTATCCAGTATGGATGAACCAGCGAGCAGTCAAGAAAGACCAGAAGAAAAGACGAAAACAAAAGTCGGCCATAAAAAAGGCTAACAAGAAGAAGAGAAGCTCGCTACGACCGTGGAAATGAAGAAATAATGGACATTTTTTTCTAATTTTTCCAATCCTCACCGATACTGGAAAGGAACTGAAGAATGCACTATCTGGAGACAAGTTTATGGGCGCAATGACAGTCTACAGTGGACTATCCCTAGCGGTCATATTTGTGTACAGTCAACTCCTCTAAAGTCTTTATACCGTCTACTCCAATAAAATTTAAATGTTCACATTATGCTCAACCTTGCCATTTTCATTTCTTTTTCCACACCCTAGGCCTCTGCACCGCGTAGAGCCATACATATCACATGAATCATCAAGTGACCACAAAGTTCCAGGATTGCTCAGGAGATGACAGTGAGAAGATAACTATTGTCCTTACTGGACACTCACTGTAGTTACTATCAGCATTTCCCGATCTGAGTAGTAAATCAACTAGGTGCAAAGATACTGAATTTCAGTTGATAACTGACTGGAAGAGCAATGTCATCAGAAAGCAGCATCAAGATTATAGACAGCCATTTCCGTATGTAAGCCAGGGAGTTGCTCCACGTGTGCATGGACTGCCTCAACTATTTTGTGTTATTACACGCTGAACGAAGCTGATTGTTGAACTTCATTCACTCAAACGTTATCATGGAAACAGAAAAACTACTGATGTTGTGATGACATCAAAAAATTATAGGTACTCAAATTTTATATTATACTACAGGGACTTTTGCCGACCTACTTAACAGGCCTCCTAAGCCCGTAGCTTGCTGGAGCGGTAGGAGTTAGCGCTATGTGAGGAGCTCATACTCACAGTGGATGCTCAAACTTGAACTCAAGGTCTTTTGACTCTGAGCTAAGAGCTCTAGCCGTTGACCTATAACCACTATTCCATGCTGGTTCTTTTCCATTTTTAGATTTATGGTATTGTCCTGGGCAGCTGTACGTGTGGCCCACATCTGATATGTCGATCGGACAGCCTCATAGCATAGTGGACTATGAGAATGCTATAGGAGGCACTGGTGTTACTGGTGGAGTGTTTGTGCAAGCGCTCAACAATTCTCCAGCAGAGCTAGGTAGGTCAGGAACAGGATAAATCTGCGTTCATGCAGTTGCGCTAATAACATAGTAGTTTTGTTACCGTTGACTATGCTTTGCACAGCAACTCGCCGCTAAAGGCGTATGCAAGCAGTGCCAAGCACCAAATTCCTTGACTGATCGCAAGTGGCAACAAAGTTACCCCGTGAAAGCGGCTTCATGCAGTTGTTCTAGCAATAATTTATTGGGCTCTGTTTGGAAGAAATGTATACTTCATACAGAGCTATAGAGGTATTCTGACTAATGGAGGATCACTATTTGACTTTACAGTAGTTAATGGACTGTTGTAGATTGGGTATGGACACTCGCCAAGCAGCATGCCAATATCCGTGGTATTGTAGCGGGCTTGGATATTACTGACCCCATGGTAAGCGTTTTATATTTAGCTTGTGAATTCTAGATAGTACTAGCAGCTTTTTCCTACCGTAAGAGTATAGGGGTCATTACAGAAAGCAGGGTCAGAAAGCTAGGTCACTAGAGCCCTTCAAAGGGTCAACTGCGGAGTATTAGTGAGGTGACTTGAATTTTTCCCTAAACACCAAAACCTGTTTCCGTAGTAGGCTATCAGGCTATCACAATGTTAGCAACTACTATCGAATGTTGTAAAGGTCATCCCTTTAATTGGATGGAGATAGCAGCCCAAAATAGGACCCTCACTTAGTGTGTCACGGTTAAATGATGTAGAAATGTTTTACATAATGTCCCTAAATAGTAGGACTGTAAATCTTCATTGTAGCTTCATGAAAAGCTATCTGATTATAAAGCTAAATATGGGCGTCTCCTTGTTGGCGTTCGACATATACTTGACTTTGAGTCTGAACCGAGTTTGTGGCTGGAATCAGGTGGAGTGGCCAAAGGCATAGCTATTCTACAGCAACACAACCTTACCTTTGACCTGCTACTGAGGTAGTATATTGCACTTGCTCTTACATGAATACATGTCATGCATAGTGCACCACAATGCTTAGAAGATAGATGTGATCCAATTTGATGATGAATTAAACGCTGATGGACCTACGATACAGAATATAATAAGGAATAATATGGAATATATACAATATCAGTATTACGGGATATATACTATGTAATCGACCGGCTGTAAGTCGATTTTGCTGCACTGCGTAGGATGAAACGCAGCTAGCTTGGTAGCGTTTTTATTTGGTTCTATGATTATTTCATTGCACCAAAGGAAATAGATACAGATTAACAGAAATGGTGGATAGAAAAAGGACGAAAGTTAAACAGTACAGGGCTAGAGTGGCCGCCATCCTGCATCACCACCCGCCACCTCTCTTTATATGGCCCAACTTTTTAGATCATTTATGATACTTGGTGCATGACCTACCAGCTAGTTACTCCTTCCCTTGGGACTTTACTAAACGATGACTATTGTTATATTTGTTTCTAGACCACCACTCATCAAAGCTGCTACCAATTTAGCGCAAAGGTTTCCCCAGTAAGTACAGTATTAATACATTTTCTTGTAAAATGATGTGATGAATATCACTGTGTATGTGTTTTCCTGACCATTGATACATGACTGTAGCCAGGTGGCCTGGCTCTTTGGCATTGGTTGGGCTATCAAAACAGCATGGGGCGGGTGGTGAGGCGAGCGAAGCATTACTGCATCATTCCCCCTTCGCCTGCCGCATGCCGAAGAGCTAGGCCACCTAGCTACATGACTGCCTGCTTCTTTTTGGAGTTATCCACCTTCT
>Ga0224511_10004818_pt1 | contig 10364 bp, 9 predicted proteins | sample SF_May12_sed_USG_2_FD_169988 | JGI IMG/M metagenome (GOLD analysis project Ga0224511, IMG submission 169988) | Sediment microbial communities from San Francisco Bay, California, United States - SF_May12_sed_USGS_8_1 | ecosystem: Environmental > Aquatic > Marine > Sediment | place: USA... | reverse complement strand
GGAACACAGAAAAGTTCTTGTAGTAGTGGTAGTACTAGTAGTAGTAGTAGTAGTGGTAGTGGTAGTGGTAGTGGTAGTGGTAGTAGTAGAGGGCACATAATTATTGTTACCTCACCACGCTGATTTATTCAGTGTAAATTTGCTTTGGGGAGAAGCGGTAGCTTAGCGGGTAGCACTTTCGGTTTTTTACTATTTGTGCGTCACTTTGTACTTTCTCCCTCATTGAATTTAGATCCTGGCGTTCGGATCATGCCAATCCCAGTTCTATGGAGCCAACCATGGAACTTCCTGGAAACAAGACATTGATTCCATCCACATAAAACAACATGATTTTATCTTGTAGATTGTCAGTTTGGAAGAGATAATGAGAAGAAAGTCTCTGCTCGATATTGAGAAGTACTTACCATTACCCGAATTGGTGGGTCACAGTGAGATCCTGACTGAAGCTTACCTTCGACAGGTCAGTGACTTGCTATGTATCAATTTTTTGTCGCGGGACTTGTTTTCTCCGTTTCTCTGCTGTAAGACAGAGTTAGACCTGCACTGAATGCTTTTCTTGCAAGTGATGTTTTGCAACTTGAAATCTCGGATCGCTATAATTTGACTAGTGGAATAGCTTTGTGGTTAAAGCCCTTGGGTATAACCTAAGATCCTTGGTTAAAGTCCCTAGCGCTGCGAGTGTGAGGGTACTCACATAAGACCTAGCTCTTGGCACTCAAAAAGAAATCTCTGGCGGAGAGGTCGCTGAACATCTTCATTAAAGAAATCTGCTCACAATAGTTACTATGGCAGCAACTGAGCTCAAACTGAGACTGCGTTTCTGTTTTTTAGCTGGTCTCTGCTGTGCCTGCCCGGGTGGAAGGCAACCCGTGGCAGCTACTGTATGGATCAGACGATAACGGGTTCAGTCTGTCTACTCTTTACCGACAGCTAGCCGGCATTGACAGCCCCGTTCTGCTTGTTATACAAGACACAGAGGACAGGGTAAGTGTAGATTACTATACCGCTGCTGAGTTAAGGCCAATTTTATTGAAACCAATCCTTGCCAAGCTAACTTTTCTTGAAATAGCCTTTTCTTTTGATAACAGATGTATAAAAAAAGTGGCCAAGTGGAGTCAGGATTGCTTTCCTTTATGGCTTCCTAAGGACGCTAACCTAGTTAATAATCTGAGACTAATGACTGTAACTTGCCACAGTTTTTAGTTTTAGTTTATTCCAATTATTAGCTGTAGTGTGACCTGTTTGCTCTGTCATGCAAAGAAAGTCATATCGACAGGGTTGCGAGCAGTTATTTTATATTACTCTTTGGCAGGTGTTTGGAGCGTACGGCTCCCGTGCATTCCACGTATGCGAGCACTTCTATGGTACAGGAGAATCTTTTCTTTTCACAATGGTGGACGGTTTCAGAGTGTATCCGTGGGTTCGCAAAAATAACCTGTTCATAAAGGGCAGTCTCAAAAGTCTGGCTATAGGAGCTGGCACGTAAGTATCACTGGTACTCGTACAAAAAATCTTGCGCTCCCCAGTTGGTATGTTGATATAGAATTTAAATAGTCATATTTAGTCTAGCAATTTAAGGAGTTTTGTCGGATTATAATGCGTCTTTCAGATTCTACTTTCAACCCCAAAAAGATGCCCCAAAGCCCAGGACAAATAGAGGTTATAGATCATGATCCAATGTTTTTTGGTATATTGTGTTGACCCCTGACCACGGCACCACCCATTTAGTTTCTATACAAAGAATACGGCAAGTAGGGGATAATAATAGCTACTCGGGATCCAATTTAGGGTAAAATGATCTAAACCCCTTGTGCAACATTTTGCCAGAAAGATAAAATGCAGTGCAGTAATACATGTAGCCATGTTTACAGAGGCTCGTATGGCTTATGGCTGGATGGTGACATATATCATGGTCGCACACAGCACTGCGAAACATTTGATAATCAGCCTCTCACAGGTGACGATGATGATGAGGACTTCATAGTGAAAGTCATTGAGGTGTGGGGTTTCATGTTAGAGTAGACCAACAACAAAGTGCATAATGACTGGGTTTTAGCGGTGTCTAGGTAGACGTAGTTCAATTAGTGTGACTGTCAGTTTTACACATTATTAACAAATATGCTTATTTATTTTTACCCGGTGCGCCCTGCAGATTTACCCGCACTGGTTTCTGATTGTGCAAGTGGATAGAGTTCACCCACAGTACAGTACATGCAAATATTTTATTTTTAATGCTCAAAACTGCAAAGCCTCATCCTTTGGCCACCCTTTTATTAGAATTCTAAAGAAATCTGTCCATAATGGTGATGTCAACAAACCATAGTGTACCGGTACTTAGTAGTTGATCCTGTTGTAACAGCACATGCTGCAAGTCTAAAATGAAGGCTGACCAAAGTAAAGGTTTTAAAGTAGCCAGAGATCTCCTGGTTTTTACAGTTATTGGTAGCTAGCCAGCCAACGTATCAATGCAATATATTGAGGTTGATAATCACATTTACATGTATTACTTTGTCTCATAGTTCAGAGAACACTGAAAATAAAAACTTCAATCAAGTCATGACTGTTTTACTTTACCAGCACTCGGATAAAGAGGAAAATATCGTCCATTGTCTACATAGCACCCAGACAGTTCACTCGGGCTATCGGAGAGAAGACAATTAATTACCACTAGTGCGCCCTCACTTACAGTGCGAAAAAACAAAGGAGCCAAAATCCATCGTTGAATAAACTGCAGTGGTAACCATACATGTCTATAGAGATCTGAAGAAACAACTCCAGGATGTACAGCGAACGCCTGGATATTATGTTGCTGGGATATATCCGCAGTATATATTGCAAGAGCGAGTTTTGAGAGTGCGTAACTAAGATGGGGAGAATAGTCTGCTTCTGTAACATTGCAGTAATCTTGAGGATCTATGCCAAGGCAAACTTGGTGAACTGAAGAACAGACATTAATAACTTTCGGGTGAATAGAACTTGAGCTAAGTTTTGGCAGAAGAGCCTCTGTTAGCAGGACATGGCCAAGATAATTTACTGCATAATGCATCTCATTTCCAGATACCTGTTGATAAGGCACCAGCATCACTCCAGCATTATTGACTAGATAATCAAGTGATGTATGACGACTGCAAAAATTTGTCACAAAATCATTGATTGAGTTGGGAGCTGCCAAGTCCAAGTGAAGATAAGTTAGTCCATAGTTCAGTTGATCCTCTTGGTTTATCGGATTCAGTCCAGCTGCAATAACTTGCATACCTCTGCCTGCGAGTTGCTTACTAATCTCCAGCCCTGTGAATTGGGATAATGGAAAGCTTACACCAGAGACTGAAAGAGTGGCTCCTTGATTGGTTATGACTGCAGCAATTAGTGTTGAAAAGTGTACCCAGAAATTTAGTAGTCATAAAAGCCACCACAGTCTACTAGACGCTGAGATGGCAATTTTGAATCTTAAGTCATAACTTGATGGCAATGGCTCGAAGAGGCATTTTTTGGAGGGCAAGTATTTGACAAAACTGAGGCTTACCTATTCCACTAGTGCCTCCAGTGATTATCACAACTCGACCTAAAATATCACTCTTTGGTCGGAGTTTAACATCAGGCAAGCTTTTTACCGGACTGAAAGGCTGAAGAAGCATTTCAATGAATCCATGAACGTAGAGCTTTATCACATAGAACACATAATGAGATAACTGAGCTACACTCTTCATTTTATTTTGCTATTTTTTGTCCCTCTCTACAATTGCAGAAAGAGAAAAGATTACATTTACAAATTGACGGAGTAAAAGCGACCGTTGCAGGAGCCACACTTCAGTGGCAGTGGAGATTAAGCATTCAGAATGAAGGCAGATGCGACACTCGACAGGTAACTCTTCCAATCACTCAGTCACTGAGTCAGGTTCACTGACTAAGTCAAGTGACAGAATTCTGACTGACTCTGAGAATTTTTGGAATGTATTGAATGACTATGAGTGAATACAGTATAACTATAACGGTATAACTATAAGTTATACGGTGTAACTATAATTTATACTATAATAAGTATTCAAATTCAATTCATTCACTCAGTATTGTAATTGTCATCGTGATAGCTGTACAGGACTGAAAGTTCTTTACTGGGCAATTGGTGTCCTTGAATGGTGGGTTACTTGGAGAAGGGGACACGATCTCCGTTGTTTGAGAAGGAATCAGCGTACACCGAGACCTACCAACAATAGGCAGAGCAAAGGCTGATAGGGACGGTATCATGATAAAAAGTCCTAAAATAAAAAAGGAAAGGGTATTCCAGCCGGATGCAACATCGGCGAAATTAAATTATATTCACAAATCTGAGAAAAAATATACGTAATATTTGTTCAGAAATTAGAAATCAGAAATGATATATAGAAACATTTTGTTGGGACTTGATAAAAAATTATTTGATTAGAATTACGTCTCTATTGACCAATTTGGTGCGGGATCTTTATACGTGACGTCACAGATTTGCAGACGCTGTTGCTTAGGCATTCGGCGCACTTGTTGGAGGATTTTAGTCAACGAAATCTTAGCTCAAAAAAGCTAAAATATTCACCAGGAATTACAGAAAGCCATGCCAAAATGCATTATGAACTCTGTCTATACACTGAGCAGCCGTTCGAGATTAAAAAGGAGGAAAGCGGGTGAGCAAGTTTCAGAAGATTCTAACCTTACCCTAGTTCACGGGCAGAGAGGGTGGTGAAATGACACCTGACAGCCACTGACTGACACTTCACTGACACTTTTTTGTCAGTTGAGCGCAAGCTACCGAGTAAGCGGGTTTCCCTCCAAAAGCTTTGTGTCAGAGTCAGCATGGCTTCCATGAGAAGATTTTTTCGAAAGAAAGTGGGCCCATGTGGTATGGAAATCAAAGTGTTAGATAGTGAGATGGAGAGGAGAGGTGGGTAATCCTAGCTAAGAACTACTCACTGAGTGAGTGAATCACTGAATGATCCTACTAGGCTAGAGCCGGTTGTCTAGATAATAGATTCGAATAGATACAAAATTCAACCCAGAGCACACTAACCCTCACCCTGTCTAGTGTCTTGTCTGTCACTTTGTCGTGTGTACACTGTACAGTAAATGCTGAGTAATCATTGTCATGGTAATTGTATCTGTACTGCTACTAGTACTAGTGTACTACTACTAGTCTAGAGACTAGTTTGTCACTATTCTCCTTCTACACTGTGTATTCAATTTCAATGGAGTCACTACCTGTAAATGTGACTCACTGACTGTCAGTAAAAAATAAATTTTCCAACTGCCTATTAACTTACTAAATTACTTGAACTGACTAGTTGTGTCAGTTACTTACTAGTTAGTAAGTTACTAGTTAGTGACTACCACTTCACTCTTCACTCTTCAGTACCAGCTTCACCCCGCTAGACTAGTAATAGTATAACTATAACTATAAGTATTGCTAGTACTAGTACTAGTAGTAGTACTACCTAACTAATTTCTGATCTAAGCAATTATTTTTTACACGAGTGCTCACTAGTTCCGGTAGAGAGCAGACTGTTGTAAAGAAGCATTTCACTGGAGACTGCCAGTGTCAGTGATTGATTCCGTCACTACCTTTGAGTTTGTGCTGTATGGTTTACTTCTGCAGAATAATGATTTGGTTGAGTTGACTTGGTACCAGTAGGGTATGACCCTGAGTAATGAGTTCATGGTTACTATAGCAGTAGAGCCTAAATAGTATTATTTGTTTACAACTCTGAAAAACAGGTTTGTTCAAATTCAATGATCCGAAACTGAAATTTTATTAATGAACGTTGATCATACTCAAGTATATGAATGTTTTAACTATATATACATACTTGTGATGGAGATGATTGTTACTTTCATAATTTTGTAGGCTGCTATGATGACCCTAATGTGATGACAACAAGATCTGGACTCTCAATAAAAAAGTACCCAGTAAAATCACCGCGGGGCTCTCCTGCAGGAGTCTCTCAACGAGTCAACCAACAGGTGTCCACGGCTTCTCATCTTCTTATCCAGGCACCCCCAGAATTGCCCGCTAAACAGCCTGTCAGACCAACATGTGGGGTTTCTATTGTAACCCGGTTCGAGCTCATGTTGGAAGGCACTGAACTCAACGTAGATGATCTGAACGTAACCAATTCGCCAGAGCGTTTTCTGGCCACGGAGCAGCAGCTGAGAGATAGTGTCACCTGTGGTTCCATAATGACAATCCTCCCAAGTTCACCAGCGAAGCCAGCATCACCACCTGTGAATGCAATTCCTGACAAGCTGGTGAAAGAAATAATAAAACCTTCTCATTCAAGCCTACCTTCCCCCATTCTGCCAGCAAAGAGAAAAGCTGCCTCACCTGTGCGACATACGGACCACTCTTTTCTTTCGTTACTGGATACACAAGGTGAAATTGATCTCAAATCGAAGGATCTCCTGGCGAAGGTAACACAGTTTTGCTGTTCAAACACGGATAATAAAGGCTTCATACCAACGAATCAGAGTTTGTATCGCTGTATCATCTGCAGGAAAGTCTATGGAGCCTTGGTTCCATTTGCCGAGCACGTCAACACTCATCTCAAACTGAAGAATGAATGCCGGGTTTGTGGACGAGTGTTTACTCGAAACTGGCTGCTTAAAAATCACATGCGAATTCATACCGGTGAGAAGCCTTTCTCTTGTGACCAATGCGGTAAAGCCTTCGCAGACAAGTCCAATCTGCGTTCACATATGCTCATACACACTGTTACTACCAAGTCTCACCAGTGTACCAAATGTCTTAAGTCCTTTGCGCAACGACGTTATCTACATAAACATATGCTGGAAGTATGTAAGTGACACAGGTAGTGTACAAAGACATTAGGCTGTTGGTAACCCAAGTCCACAACTGCGATACCAAGCAATTGTTGAAACAATCCTCTATGTTTTAAAAGTTTCTATTTTACGAAATCCTAACTGCCTTTTGGGGAATTCGACACTTCCTTCTAATCGATGCATTTATTTTTATGTCTGTTATTGATGCATCTTGGAGCTGATTTTTGTTTGATGCATGAATTTCATCAATATGTTTTTGTTAAAGGTTACATTTCCTAGTTCTGCCAGAATATAAATCTCTAGAACATACACTGTACTTAATAGTTCTGCTTTAGATTTAAACCTTGCATCAAAACAGAACTATACATGCGCTGATATGCATATTCTCGTATACCATAGATATAGAGCTTCTAGGTGGAAAAGAGTTCTAGTGTCGGCAAATGGTTGATCTAAAAATGATCACCAAATCACTTATTGACTTGAAATCATAATAGCGCTGGGCGTAAATATGAGTACCTAACAGCACTTCTGTCTTCAATCACTTCGATACAATAAAGCTTATAGCCTTATACCCAATGTAGCAGTTTCACTGAATCATAAATGAAAATTAAAACTGTCAACTGGGATTTAATTTGCCCACACCAATAAATGCGGCCTCCAGCATCGAAGTTTGGTAAAACGGCTTTTCGGGAGTTGTGCGCTCCCGTTGAAGCGTAACGATCGAAGACAGCTTTGAAAATAACCGTTATGGAGTTATCTTGCACCACATCCGCCCAGGCTCACTGCGCATGCTTGATAATTAAACCTCCTGGGAAGGCGAGTAGTCAGTGGCGTGAGTCCGGTTGGTTTTTCTGGTCTTCTACTGCCGAAAGTGCTGACTCGACTTCGTGTTCCGTTTTGATTTCGCGTTTGTGCGTTTATGGATCCTCGGATAGGCTGGTGCACCCCAGAACAACTTGGTCCCGCACATAGACATTGGTTGAGACTCTGGGAAGCGTCAAATTCATTTCACAAGAGTGACATTATTATGATAAACAACGCCAACCCAAATAATCTGGCGAATTTGGAGAGGCAACAGGACTTCATTCCACTAGAAATCAACCAACTGGATCTTCAACAAAACGACTTGAACAAATCTCGATATGGAAAGGAGAATATACATAAAAAAGGGAATGGTGGCAACAAAGCAAGCACTTATGGTCTAAATCATTCCTCAAATTTGGAGATTCTGGAAAGGAACAGATTGGTACCCTGGTTGAAGCCCGGCAAGTCATATGATGGGTATTTGACCAGTAATATAATGTGGTACGTTCGCCACTTCTCGTCTCAGCGAAGAACTGTTGTTTTGTTAACAGAGTCAGTGGAAGTGGAGTAGTAACGTAAGAAGTTACTACTTGCTTACTCGTTACTGTTGGCGTTGCAAGTATAAAAGTATAAATAATCATAATGCTATGCACTACTACTACTACTAGTACTATGCAGCTAACTTAGTAACTCTACTAAGTTGTTAACCCAACTCAGTAACTTTAAGTGTAACTCACAAAAACTGCAAGTTTAGTAAGTTAGGTAAGCTACCAACTAGAGTTCGTATAACAACACCAAGCCTCAATGAATTAGTAACTAGCTGAAGTAGTCACAGTGTCACACAGTGACTACCTCGGCTAGTGTGTGATCACACTCACTGTATCAGGGTATGTGACTAGCAGCTAGACTGGACTGAAAACAGTGTATCACTAGGATTGGGTTTAGTAGGAGATGAAAGGTTTGTTGTTGTGCTGAAGTTTGTAACCAAATGTAAGTGCAGGTTGAGACTCGCACTCGCAGTCAACCGTTCTGCCAATGACTCTCATGCTGGTACATGGTTGATTGATATACTCTATCTATAGAGCAATTACCTTTGTCTGTAATGGTCATCACACTAGGGTACCACAGTGCCAGTCTCGTTCACATTTTAAATCCGGTTTTTTATATTGGTGTTCTGCTTCTAAACATCAAAAAATGATCTTCATTGGTTGAAGTAAGTCTGGACTGGAACCTTACACCCCTCGTTTCTTATCCAAAGTTTATGCAGATCACCTTGATTTAGTTTTAGGTTCGCCACTGAACCGGCAGTCGGTTAAGTGCTGCTCTATAGTCTGGGCAGATGGCTGACCGTCAGATTACATGTAATCATTGCATGTAGTGGTTTCGGTCTATTTCACCCTGGATAGTACTGTCTCTGCAGCCAGCTGTAGCAACAGCCTTGCAACCCAAGGCCCATATTTTGATTCGAAGGATGTGGCCGCATGGACACTTGTGCAACCCCGTTGTTGTTTCAATTGGGCCAGCTGCGTTCATTCTCACTGTGCCGTTTTGAAATACAAACACCATCTCGGATCTGCGCTGTGGGGAAAATTTATGCCTGCGCAAATTCGATATCTATTTCTATCTGGCGAATTTCTTTTTTTTACAGTCTCCATGAAGAAATCAAAGACTTCTACGACTACATGTGTCCAACAGCAGCTGAAAGATATATGAGGCAGCAAGTTGTACAGCGAATCCGTGATGTGATACACGACCTATGGCCGCAGGCTAAGGTAGGTATCAATTACAGAGCAATTCAGTGTTCCACCTTATGTCTAGTTGCGTGTAGGGCTATAGTTAGCCAGTTCACAATGGCAGCCAGCTGATTGCCTTTAGTCAATGACCTTAATCCGTACTTTCCTGTACGTGTATGACCAAGATACTCTGGGTCTAAGTATATCAGCGGCATATTATGCCGGCAATTTCCACATTCATCCAGTTTTATCTGAGCGAATCTTGTTTACGTGCACTATTCTAACTTATTGACTAACTAGAGCTTATATGGCAAACCACAATGTGAGTTATGTGGCTTTACCCAGTTGGCGAAAAACTGTCCATACGTAGTCCATCATCATTCATTCAAATCATAGCTAGAAAAACTGTGGAATTTCTCATCATTGCCTCTTGATAGCTAAACTGACGTTACCCGTCAGTCAAGACTGTTCATAATGTACCAAAAGTGATGTTATGTAATGCGTTTTTAGGTTGAGATATTCGGCAGCTTTGAAAATGGACTCTACCTACCCACCAGGTAACTATGCTAGACTTAAGTTAGCCTAGGCGTCTTGTGAACTCCGCTCCAGCGCGATTTCAGCTTCTGATCACGAATGTGTTGCATGAAAATACCGAGGAGTGCTATAATAAGCTTCGGGGAAACTTGAGAAGCGAGGGAATTTCCCAATTCAATCGAAATGTTTCATTTGTTGAGCTGCCACCTGGTGTTCCAATGAATTCTCTTGTCAGGGGCTGCTGTGGGTATGCTGGGAGGTTCGCTTGGATTTGCTCTAGAGAAATTATCTGGCGGAATTTTCCATGATGAAAGTATTGCTAGTTGTTCTTACTATCTGTTACAGCGATATTGACTTAGTAGTTTTTGGTAAATGGCCAAGCTTGCCGCTGTGGACACTAGAAAAGGAACTGTTGAAGCATGGGATCACAGATAAAGACACAACGAAAGTACTGGACAAAGCATCGGTAAGTAAATGGGGGGGGGGCCAGCC